>SMTZ1_10000379_pt1 | contig 40723 bp, 43 predicted proteins | sample DeeMarSWOR136_30_FD_25667 | JGI IMG/M metagenome (IMG submission 25667) | reverse complement strand
TTGGACAGGCATTCTAGCCTACAAACACGGTATCGTTACGCCTGTTGAAATGAGTTTTGTCCGATTGAAGTGGAGACTTGAAGACGTAAATACGCCATGGGTGAAAGAGTAGCATGCTAATTAAGAAGGGCGCAGAAGCAAGTCTTTTTCTCGAGGATTGGCAAGGTCGGAAAGTGGTTATGAAGCGGAGGCTTCCCAAGAAATATAGGCTTCCTGATATAGACGAAGAAATACGCACTTATCGAACCCTTCATGAGTCTCAACTTCTTCACTATGCAAAGGAAGCTGGTGTTCCAACTCCCACAATTTTTATGGTGGATTTGGCTGATTCGAACATAGTTATGGAGTTTGTTGAAGGAAAACAGGTTAAACAAATTTTAAACGACCTTTCTTCTGAAGAGCGCCAACGTTTATGCAAACACATCGGAGAATTTATCGGATGTCTTCACTACAACGATATTATTCATGGTGACCTAACGACTTCTAACATGATATTAACTCCCAGCGGTAAGATGATTTTTATTGACTTTGGACTTGGAGAAAAAACTGTTGAGCTTGAATTAAGAGGAGTTGATCTTCATCTTATGAAACGTGCATTTCAAAGCACTCACTTTCGCTATGCTGAAGAATGTTTCAATGCTGTTTTAGAAGGCTACGCTAAGGTGGTTGGGGGCAAAATGGCAAAAAAAGTATTAGGTAAGATAAGTGAGATTGAAAGGCGAGGCCGATACATTTCTGAAAGGAGGAAAATAGAAGATTGACCAAGAGTGTTTGGGGCATAACTCTTTCCGTATCTGATCTCAAGAATGTTGTTGATTTTTATGTTTGATTTTCCGAAAGGCAGAGTTGCGTTTCTCGTAACAAGCAACATTCACAAGTACAACGAAGTCCGACGAGTTTTAAGTGAATGCAAAATAGCGACGGCAATGCTGAAAAAAATTGGCGCAGTTGAAATTCAAGATGATAGTGTAGAAAATGTTGCAAAAGCAAGCGCTGTAGATGCGGTTAAAAAATGCAACCTACCTATTGTGGTTGAAGACGCAGGTTTGTTCATTGAAGCGTTAAAGAACTTTCCTGGTCCGTATTCTTCGTATGTTTACCGAACAATTGGTAATGATGGTGTCCTGAATCTGATGGAAAACATAACTAACAGAAACGCGTATTTCAAGTCAATCGTTGCCTTTCTAGACCCTAACATGGATGAGCCATTGTGTTTTAGCGGCAAGGTTAAAGGAGAAATTGTTGAAGGAAAACTTGGCAGCAGAGGATTCGGCTTTGATCCTATTTTCAAACCCTTAAACTCGTTGAAAACTTTTGCCGAAATGACTGTTGGAGAGAAGAATCAGTGTTCGCATCGTGCCTTAGCCTTTCGCAAATTTGCGGAATGGTACACAGTAAGTTTTTAGATCTCAGAAGTTTTAAATATCCGCGATGTGTGGTTAAAAGAGCTTTCGGAGGACAAGACTATTGCCGAAGCAAGAAAAAGGAAGATCGCATTCGATACGTCCGGTAAGTAAACGACCCCCTTCATGGTGTAAATACGAGTCTGAAGAAGTGGAAGCGTTAGTCATCAAGTTGGCGAGAGAGGGACATTCTGCTAGCAGGATAGGCACAATATTGCGAGATCAACACGGCATTCCACTAACGAAACCTATTACGGGAAAAAGTATTACCCAAATTTTGAAAGAAGCAGATATGGCGTCATCTATTCCAGAAGACCTTGAAATGTTGCTGCGAAAAGCTTCGCGGCTCTCCAACCACCTTGAGAGAAACAAGATGGATTTAGCTAATAAAAGATCGTTACAAGTCATAGAAGCTAAGATTCACAAGCTATCCAAATATTATAAACGAAAAGACGTTTTACCACCTGACTGGAAATATGCACCAAGAGCTGCTTCTATCGTCTAAACTTTGGGGTGAACATGGCGATAGGAGAAAGCGCCACAAAAACTTTTACAATTTATGCTTCTGAAGCCGCAAAACTCATTTCCAAATACGTTCAAGAAAGCGGTTTTATCCACGTGGTTTCTCATCTAGACGCCGACGGTTTAGCAGCAGCTGGCATCATTGGGAAAGCGTTGTTGAGGCTTGGCGCCAACTTCCGCATAAGAATTCAACAGTGGGTAGACGAGAAAATCGTTGCTGACATAACTTCTGACAAACCTGCGCTTACAATCTTGACAGATCTGGGCAGTGGCTATCTCAACGTTTTAAGTGAACACCTTTCCGATAATCGAATAGTTATCTTAGACCACCACCAACCAATAGGCGATTCTACTGGTAATATACTTCAAGTCAACCCGCACCTTCACGGAATCGACGGCTCCAAAGACATTAGCGGCGCAGGTGTGGCTTACTTTACAGCAAAAGCGTTAGATGATGCAAATAGAGACTTAGCTGGCATAGCAGTAGTGGGCGCATTAGGTGACTTGCAAGACAAGTATGAGCAGAGGGCTTTGGGAGGGCTAAACGAGAAGATTGTGGCTGACGCTGTAGCCGCTGGCTGTTTGAAGGTTGAGAAAGATCTCATGTTTTTTGGCAGAGAAACGCGACCCATACACAAAGCCCTATCCTACACTACAAGCCCTTTTCTTCCAGGCATCAGTGGCGAGGAGGATAAGAGCCTCGCCTTTCTGGTTAGCTTGGGTATAAATCCGAAACATGGGGACAAGTGGCGAGCGTTGAGAGATCTTTCTGAAGAGGAGAAACGGCAGTTGTGCTCCGCGCTTTCTGATCATCTGATTTCCAGAGGTTACCCAAGTGATGTGCTTAATTTGGTGGGTTCGATTTATACGCTTGTTAATGAAGAGCCTTGGACTCCTTTAAGGGATGCTCGGGAGTTCTCGGTTTTGTTGAATGGTACTGGCCGTATGGAAAAAGCCAGTTTAGGTGTTGCTATTTGTATGGGTGATCGAGGCTCTGCTTTGGAGCAGGCTGAAGCGGTTCTAAGAGACTATAGGCGGACTATTACCCAGTATTTGAGTTGGTTGATGGAAAAGCCTGAACGTGTTGAAGAGTTGGAAAGTATATATGTGATTCGTGGTGAAGGCTTCATAAACGAGAAGGTGATTGGCACTCTTTCCTCTATTCTTTCAACGAGTTTGCCAAAGCCTGAGAAGCCTATTATTGCTTACGCTGTTGCCGATGAAGAGATTGTAAAAGTCTCGGCTAGAACCTTGGATATGCTGACGAGTAAAGGGTTAGACTTGGGTGAAATTATGCGTGTAGCTGCAGAAAAGTTTGAAGGTAAGGGTGGTGGGCACGATATTGCTGCAGGGGCTCAAGTTCGAATAGAAGATGTGGATGCCTTTGTTAAGTTGGTAGATGAGTTGGTTAAGAAATGGAGGGAGCAAACTGAGGTTGGAAGCTGAGCTTTTCTTTGTTTATGAGACTGTACGGGAGGCGGAAGCAGTTGTTAAAGCAGTTTCGCCAGACAACGTCGAAGTGCCTATAGGCTTGAAGGTTGAAACTGCAAGGAGCAATTGTCATTTACTGGCTATAGTGCTTTGTGAAAAGTCGTTGGGGACGTTTATAGCTACTTTAGACGATTTGTTGACTTGTATCTCGGTGGCAGAAAAAACCTTTGACGCTGTTAAGGCACAAAAGTCGTAGTTTGACTTTAGTACTACCTCTTTGGCTCAGTGTTGTCGATGATTTGCAGTGTTTGTTTGTCGTAGAACTTGACATTCACATCAATTTCAAATGAGCATACTGTTGCGTCCAACGTGAAGCTCTCGCTCCTGAAAATTCTTTTTCCGCTTTCGATGAGTTCGTGCCAACTAAAAGTTTGATTCGTTGCTAACCTTACTCTGAGAATGTCGCCTATGCTGTCAACGTCGAATCCGAAAAGGACGGTGTTGTTTAAGGAAACGAATTCGCCTTTGGCTATTTTTAGAACGTTTTTGGGTCCTGATGACAGTTGCCTGATTTGTCCAAACTCTCCGCTGAGCTCCCCCACGATTGTCAATGAAGCGGCGATGCAGATCAAAAGTAGAAAGAGCATTAAGTTTCTAGAGATTTTTCCCAAGATGGACCCTGCTTTCTAATACGTTTGATTTTAAACGTATTATGGTTTTCTCTATTAACACTAGTATAACTTCAATTATCGGAATCTTAAGTAAAGAAGCGCAAGTAAAAAAATTATTTAGTTGCGAAAAGCAACTACATAAAGCTAAATAGCTAAATTCATGTAGGAACGTTGGATAACTTTGCTGGATATTAAGCTAATTCGAGAATCCCCTGAAATTGTGAAAAAGAATCTGGAAAAGCGAGGCGATGCCGGGAAGCTACAAATGCTAGATGATTTAATCAACCACGACTATGAGTGGCGTCGGCTCTTGACAAAGGCTAATCAGCTTAGACATGATAGGCGAAAAACTACGAATGAGATAGCTGCTTTGAAAAAAGCTGGAAAAGAAATAGAGAAGCAAATTATGAAAGGTCGCAAGATAGATGCCGAAATTGTTGCTTTAGAGCGGCAAGTGGAGAAACATAAACAGGACGTCAACTATATTCTAATGAGGTTGCCCAACCTTCTTCACGAGTCCGTGCCTGTTGGAAAAGACGAAAATGACAACATAGAGATCAAAGTGTGGGGCAAGGCTCCAAAATTCGATTTCAAACCAAAAAATCATCTAGAAATCGCGCGGAGTTTAGGTTTAATTGATGACGAAAGAGGCGCTAAAGTTACAGGTCACGGCTTCTTCTATCTCAAAGGTGATCTAGTGTTACTAGACTTGGCCTTGCAGCGGTTTGCCATCGACTTTATGCTTGAGAAAGGATATCAGCTTATCGGGCCTCCTTTCATGCTGAGGCGAATACCCTATGAAGGCGTTACGGACTTGGCGGATTTTGAAAATGTCATGTACAAGGTTGAAGACGAAGACTTGTACTTAATTGCTACAGCCGAGCATCCTTTGGCAGCTATGTTTATGGACGAGGTTCTGCTTAAAGACGATTTGCCAATCAAATTGGTTGGTGTGAGTTCCTGTTTTAGAAAGGAGGTAGGTGCCCATGGCAAATATACTAAGGGCTTGTTCAGGATGCACCAGTTTAGCAAGGTGGAGCAGTTTGTCTTCTGTCTTCCTGAGGAGTCATGGGATTTCCACGAAGAACTTCAACAGAACGCTGAGGAACTGTATCAAACACTAGGGCTGCATTATAAAGTAGTTAATTCTTGCGCTGGTGATATTGGAACTGTGGCAGCAAAGAAGTATGACATCAACGTTTGGATGGCTGATGGTGTTTATAGAGAAGTCGGCTCAAACTCGAACTGCACAAACTACCAAGCTCGACGTCTAAACATCCGTTACCGAGAGAAAGAAGGACAAGCACCTGAAAGCTTCGTTCACACAATAAATAACACAGCCATAGCAACGAGCAGAACGATGCTAGCTATACTGGAACAATGCCAACAAAAAGATGGTTCTGTTTTTGTTCCCAAAGTGTTAACTAAGTATATGGACGGTTTGGAAAAGCTGGGTTTACACTAAATCTTTTAATACTGGGATGCTGAATCTTCCAGACGCAACGAGGGCTAAAACGTGTCTAAACGCAGAAAACGTGTTCGTGACAAATGGCGCAACAAAGCATGGTACACAATCGTGACGCCAAGCTACTTCGGTAACGTTGAACTTGGCGCTGTACCTGCGGATGACTCAAAAAATCTTATTGCCAGAGTCCTCGACGCAACGCTTTATGATATTACTAACGACTTTGCTCACCAATACCTCAAAATGTATTTTCAAATTACTGATGTGAATGGCAAAACAGCTAAAACGGTGTTTAAAGGGCATGAATATAGTCGAGACTATCTGCGCAGTTTGGTTCGCCGGAGGACTACCCTTATTGACGTAATTCTTAATGCTACAACAAAGGACAATTATCAGCTTAGAGTTACAGTGAGCGCTTTTACTTTAAATCGTGTGAAGACGTCTCAAGAAGTAGCTATAAGAAGTGTTATGAGGCGGATTGTGGGCGAGAGAGCTGCTGTTCTTACATTCGACCAGTTTGCACAAGAGATGGTGCTTGGTAAGATAGCTTCGGACATTTACAATGAGGCTAAGAAAGTTGCACCTATGCGTCATATAGGTATAAGGAAATCCAAGCTTACCTTACAACCTGCCGAAACAGTTGCTGTAGCAGCATAAGCAGGCTTCTATTCATAACATGGGAAACATAGTGAGCCACAACTATCGTGCAGATCATCGGAGACGAATTGCACAAGAAGCTGCTGAGCTACTTTACACTGGGCAAGAAAAGGAGTATAAACAGGCTAAGTTTCGTGCTGCTAAAACTTTGGGCGTTCATGTTCTTCCAAGCAATGCTGAAGTAGCAGTAGAGCTTGACCGGATCGCTGGAGAAAGAGAAGGAGAAACAAGGCTGGAGAGACTTATACAAATGAGACGCAAGGCTATTCGAATAATGGAAGTTCTTGAAGATTTTAGCCCGATCTTGGTTGGAAGCGTGTGGCGGGGGACTGCCAACCGCAACAGTGACATTGACATTGTCGTTTATGCACAAAATCCGCAAAACATTGTTTCAGCACTTCAGAAAAACAACTATATCATAACAAAAAATGAAGTTCAAACAATTACAGAAAAAGGTGAGAAAAGGCAGTCTTTTCATATTTATGTGAATTTGCCATCCAACAACCAAGCTGAAATCGTAGTCCGTAACTTAGAGGATATTGATCGCCGGGTTAAATGTGAAACCTATGGAGATGCAGTTACCGGCTTGACCATACAACAACTAAGACAAGTGTTAAGAGAAAATCCACAACAAAAATTCTTACCAACATAAGAGCTTTGCACAAATTCGTTAAGCTCTTGTGGCAACCATTCATATTTGGCTCCTAATAGGATTATCTACTCTCTACGCAGAGAACACACACTCACCGCAAAAGCGAAACATCAAAACCCCTCTGCAAAAATGGATTACTCCGCTTCTCCTCCCCAATCGTAGACTCAGACCCATGACCAGGATAAACAACAAATGTATCAGGCAAAACAGCCAACCTCTCCCGTAAAGACCGCAAAATATTCTCCCCAGAACCCCCAGGCAAATCCACACGACCAATCGAACCCGCAAACAACGTATCACCCGTAAAAACACAACCCTCTCCGACAAGCGAAATGCTCCCCGGGCTATGCCCCGGTGTATGCAAAATCCGTAAAACAACCTCCCCAAACCTAACAACATCACTATCCTTCAAAAAGCCATCAGCAATAGATGAGACAACGCGAAAGCCAAACAACACCGTTAAATTCTTTCCCCCCTCACCTAACATGCTCGCATCCAATTCATGAATCAAAATAGACGCACCGGTTGCGGCCTTCACAACACCATTGCCACACGTATGGTCAGGATGCCCGTGTGTATCAACAACGAACTTAACCTTCAACTCCATCCCTTTTAAAACGTTTAAAACCTTTTCAGCCTCACTTTGACGATCAAAACCAGGATCAATTATTATCGCTTCTTTAGTCTTGTTGCACCAAACAACATAGCAATTCGTAAAAAACGAACCCACAATTAACATTTTTAAATTCATTTTAAGGTCTTCCCAAAGTTAGAAACGTAGCACAACCTTAATAGTTTAGCTCCCTGTCAAAAAGCATTCAAGTCAACACGACTCTAACGAAAGCTAAAGACCAATAAATAATACGCGCAGTGCAGTGGATATGCAATAACTCAAAAGATATCAACTATTGTTAAATATCGCAGGGAACTAAGGGATATGCTTCCAATCATAGGGAGATATAGAAGAGTGATAATTACATCGTAAGATTTAATAAATCGTTGTTGCCAAATCCTATATAGAGGAAGCTTTTCCAATGGGAAAGTCAAGGACTATTCCATTAGCCCGCGGTTTAGTGGGTGGTGAAGCCAGCGCCATTCATGGTCAACTCGAAATATCCCTCGTCAATTATAAAAACATCCGAATTCTCATTAACCGAAAGCCCTATACTGGCCACTCAAATGTTAAATTCTCAATGCCATGCACCGACTTACAAAACCTCATCGACATTTTGACCTTGGCCAAAGAGAAGCTTGATGACTATTGGCTTTCAAGAGTTGCCACAACAGAACTCAAGGCAAAAAAGAGAAAATAGCAAATATTTCAAGACAAAAAAAGGAGATCGCGCTTGCAATGTGCGCATTAATATTTTTTAGCGGTTCCAATTCTGAACACGAATGCCACCATAAAAAAACCAATACTTAAATTTCATAACATTCTAATACTTCAAAAAAGCATTGAGTAGTCGACACCGATGACCGAACCACCCACTCTTCCTCCAGAACCACCAAAAGATTCTACCCTTGTTTCTCAGTTTGACCAAATTCAACCCCTGGTTTCTGCAGAGTTTGATGTAGAAGAGGCTCTGATAGAGCATGGTGTCCCAACATTTTACGTGAGATTAAAGCTAGAATCGAAGCAAGCCTTCACTAGACTAGTCAGAAGCTTGGCCAATATAGGCTTCACTCCTGTGCTGAGAGAGAAAAATGGAAGAAACGTGTTGAAGGTCGCGCCGAAACCGAAAACAAAACCAAGCCGCCCCATAATCAACGTAATGCTCCTTTTATTAACCATTGTTACAGTCTTCATCACTGGATATGTTCTTTCTCTTGACCTTGGCAATCCATGGATAGGAGCGGCTAGCTTCACGTTGGCATTATTGGGAATATTGGGCGTTCATGAAATGGGCCACAAATTCGCTGCAAATCATCATAAGATGGAGGCAACAATGCCCTACTTCATTCCAGGACCGCCCCCATTGCCTGGGTTTTTATTAGGGATTGGGACTTTTGGTGCGGTTATTGTACAGAAAGAAACCGCGCCCAATAGAGATGCTTTGTTTGATGTAGGTGCTAGTGGGCCGATTGCTGGATTTATCGTAACAGTTCTTGTTTCGGCTATTGGCCTTGCTATGTCTCGCGTAGAGCCAATGACTGAGCCTCTGTCTGGAGGGCTTCCCATATCACCGCTGTTTATGCTTCTTATGAATATTATAGTAAAGACTCCGGGACCAGGTAGTTATGTTGTTTATTTGCATCCTGTGGCTTTTGCGGGTTGGATAGGAATGTTCATTACGTTGCTTAATTTGCTGCCCACGGGAATGCTTGATGGAGGCCACACCTTAAGAAGCATTCTTAGCAACGACTCTGTTCGCACTGTTTTCACTTTAATCTCAATTTTAATACTTCTATTTACAGGACAGTTGCTAATGTTGGCTTTTGTTCTCTTTCTTTCTATGTATAGGCATCCAGGGCCTCTGGATGATGTTTCAAAGCTTTCTCTTTCTAGAAAACTGATTGCTGCCTCGTTGGTTGTGATATTTGCTCTTTGTTTATTCATCTTCTAGAAGATGAAAAAAGGGGGCTTAGATTTTGTTAGTTGGAACGGCGACTAGTGTTTCCATTGTATAGTCGGTGCTAAAACCTGTTTGCATGACAAATTTCATTGCTGAAGTCTCATTAGCAGCTTCAAATATAATGATGCCGTCGTATCGACCGAAAGTGAAAAAGACTTCTCGTATAGTTACGCCTTTTGGTGCTTTAAGTGTTTTAAGATGTTTCACTGCATTGACGCCTTTGCCTTTCGGAGACAGAAGCGTTACAAACAACATACAGCTTCCTCGTTAAGATATTAGGGTTTTCTTCACTTAAAGATTATATAAGGTTCAAAGAAAAGCGATTTTTAGGGTATAGCTATGCACACTTTTTTGTTGTCTAACTTGTATTCGTGCCATTCTGCTTCAAGCTCACTTCTGAGTTTCTGCAAGTACACCTTTTTTGTGCGAACAAGCTCTGCCATAGTTCTAAGATGAGGCTTTAACAGTTTTGTGCTTTCAGTGTCCAGTTCTGCCAAGTAAACAGCCTCTAAGACTTCAGTCGGCGTTAACCCCAATTCTTTCCGCAGTGCTTGAACTCGTCGAGATAGGTCACGCATCAAACCTTCTCCCTGTAATCTGTTGTCCCGGTGAGTATCTATCAATGCGTGTAAGTTATTTTCTGAGGCTAAGCTTCCTTTCTTGCGTATTTCAGGATTTATTTCTGTCAGCGTATCGATGTATTCAACTGTCTTTACGTTTGCAAGCTCAAGAAACAAGTCTTCAAGCTTTTTCACAGCGTTTTTTGCATTTTTTGGTCCAGCCAACACTACTTTCTTAAGTGGCCATCGGCGCTTTAGGTTAGTTGTCTGTCGTGCGGAGTATGTTAAGGAAACATATTTGAGAAGTATGTCAAAGTCTCGCTCCAGCTCCGAATCTGATAGTTTTTCGTCAGGAGTTGGCCATTTCTCAAAGTTTACCGATTCTAGCGATGTTTTGTCTAGTGTTCTGTGAACTTGTTGGTACATGGTCTCGCATAAAAAAGGCGTGATAGGATTAAAGAGTAAGTTTAAGGTTTTGAGTATTTGCCAGAGTGTAGCGTATACTGTTAGTCTGCGGTTTCGGGTTTTTTGGTCGTCGCTCCAAAGTTCATGTCTTACCATGGGAACATACTGGCGACTTAGAAAATTAACGACAAACTCTTCTAAATCTGAGAGAGCGAAGTTGAATTCGCAGGTTTCAAACCTCTCAGTAACGCTTTTTATGGCAGTTTGCAGTTTTGAAAGCAACCAGTGGTCTGGTGGGTTTAGGGTTTTGTTTGCTTTTGCCCATTCTAGTGTATGTTTCTGCGGATCGAACCGATCGCATTTTGCGTTCTGTATGAAGAAGCGATAGAGATGATAGATAGTGCTGAGAACTTGATAAGGTCGTTTGCTGAGTTCCTTCACGTCGAAGTTCATAGAGTCAATTGGAGAACATTTCCAAAGCATGTAGAAACGGAAGAGATCAGCGGGGTATTTGTCCAGCACTTCATTGGCGTCGACGAAGTTGCCGAGGCTTTTACTCATTTTGCGTCCTTTTTCATCTAAGGTATGTCCATAAAACAGGAATGCTTTGTATGGTGATTCTGCTTTTTCAGTTAATATGACATGTTCGAGCAGTAATGTGTTTGCCCATCCTCGTGTTTGATCTATGGCTTCTACGAGGAAGTCAACTGGCACGTATCGTTCAAACTCTTCATCGGTAAATCTTGCGTAGGGTGCAGCGCCACTGTTATGCCAAGTATCTAATACGAAAGGTTCACGACACATTTTGTCACCGCATCTTTCACATTTTAATACGATACGGTCTATCCATGGTTTATGAAGCTCGAAATGTCCTTTAGGAGGCTTTAAGGCTTTCTCGAACAGCTCCTTTTTGCTTGATACTAGAACTTTATGTTCACATTTCATGCATTTCCAAACTGGAAGAGGGGTACCCCAAACTCTTTCTCTTGAGAAACACCATGGTTTGCCTTCGCGGAGAAACGCCAAGAAGCGGTTTTTCGGAGGGTCATAGTAGTATTTGACTTTCTCTGCTGCTTTTACTATTCTATCATTTATTTTGTTTGTCCAAAGGTAGTACTCTCTTCTAGCAAACCATACGAGTTTGTGATGAGAACGCCAGCAGGTCGGATATTCATGGCGTACTCGCTTCACTGATGCTAGTAAGCTTCTTTTCCGTAGCTCCTCAACAACCACGTCATCTGCGTCTCTTGCAAACAAACCAACGAACATACCTGCATCTTTGGTGAATTTAACTTCGTTGTCAAAGGGGGCATAAATAGGAACCTTGCGTTTTTGCGCAGCAACAAAATCCTCTTCACCATTTCCAGGCGCCAGATGAACAACACCTGTAGCGGTCGTTATATCCACAAAGTCTTCACACACAACAGTGTGCACAAGAGGGTGTTTATCAAGTTCTCGCTGTTTTGATACACTGTCTAAGAATGGATACTCATATTTCAATCCTTCCAGCTTTTTTCCCAAAACAGTGTCCATAACCGTGTAATCTCGAACTCCAAGTTCTTGCATAGTCGGTTCTACACGTTGTCTCACCATAATCCAAATTTCGTCTTCTACCTTGACTTTGACGTATTCTGCATCAGGATGCACAGCTAACATCAAGTCTGTAACTAACGTGAAGGGCATCGTAGTCCAGATTAAGAAATATTCATTTTTTGCCTTCAAAATTTTGAACTTAAAATAAAGCGAAGGATCATCAACTTCTTCGTAGCCCAAACCCACTTCGGCATTGCTTAGCGATGTTTGGCAGTGGGGACAATAGGCTACAACATAGTAGCCTTCACCAAGCAATTCTTGGTCCCAAGCACGTTTGAGGTATTTCCATTCTCGTTCTATATACTCGTCCAAGTATGTCCAGTAGGCTTTTGTGTCATTTATGAACACTCCTACTTTGACATCAGCGCTATGCCAAGCATCATAATACTTCATTATGGTCTTCTTACACTCAGCTACGAAACGTTCTTCTCCCACTCGCTCCAGCAAATCTTTCTTGTTTTTTACACCTAATTGGCGTTCTACTTCCAACTCAACTGGCAATCCTTGGCAGTCCCAACCCGTCCAGAAGGGAACGTAAAAGCCTTGCATTGATTTCCAGCGATAACGTAAATCTTTCATCACCCGTCCCCAAACGTGACCTACGTGGGGATATCCGTTTAGAGTTGGGGGGCCCTCCACATAGCCTAAAACGCCTCTGTTAGTTTTCAACCTAAACTGCTCTAGTTTCTTAGCTAGATGGTTTTTTTCCCAGAATTTCCGAACTTCTCGTTCAAGCTCAAGCGGGCGGTAATCTGCAGTAAGCAAGTGTTTAGAATCGGCCTTGAATTTGACGGTCACCTTTCATTAACACATCCCGCCAACCACAGAAAAACCCGTTCACACATATAACTTTTTTGAACCACTCTTTCAGAAAAGATGTGTACTAGTCAGCTTTGGCTTATCCCCGATTCCGCTGATAATCACATCTGAAAATCCAATCTCACGCATCCTTTCGACTACAGCATAAGAGTTTTTTTGGAACGTGTTAACAAAAACTGATGGTCCAGTATCCATAGAATACCAACATTCTATGCCACTGTTTCGCAGCTTGTTCACTTCACGTATTAATCGAATTGTATCTGGCTCCCAAAGAACCAAATGCGATTTGCCAGTCATAGTAACTGCATGAAGATTAAGCGTGTCTTCTTCGGCAAGCTGACCAATTGTGGCAGTGTCGCCTTTCATTATAGCTGATTTCATTAACTCTATCATATGATCTGTGTTTCGGAGTCTTGTTTGAAAGAGGGGGGAGCTAACAACTTCAGCGTGGGCTTCGTCTGTTTTTGTTTCTGAATGTATAGGTGCAATAATCATTGTGAAGTCCATGTTGTCTGGAAAAACCAGCTGTTCAGCATAAGAATAACCATCCTTATTTGCGTACCACAAAGCAAAGCCTCCAGCAAGACTTCTTGTGGCTGAACCAGCACCCAACCTTACAATTTCTGAAAGCGAAATATAGTCAAGATTCAAACTTAATGTCTTGCTCGCTGCCACTCCTAGAGCTGTAAACCCAGACGCTGAAAAGCCTAATCCCTTTCCGGTCTTGACACTGTTTCGAGAAACTACCTTAAAAAATCCCGGATAGTTTGCTAACTTTTTCAACTTGTATAAAATGATTTCAACCCTTTCCGTATCGCGACCAGTAAAAGGTTTTCCATCGACTACGATGATGTTTTCCTTAAGAGAACTGTCGACTTCTACTGTTGTTTTGGTGCATAAAGCGTCGACGCATACAGAAATGCTATCGTGAAAGGGAATTCGTTGCTTACGGTGCTTCAGACCGTGATATTTAATCAATCCTTGAATGGGGTGGGCGACTGCTGTTACTTTCATGAGTCAAACCTGAACCCTAAACATGTATTTTTCTGCCGTCAAAGTCTCTTTTGAAGAGTCCAAACTCGCTTTTAACTTCTTGGAGTTGCTTATTCGTAAAGACCGGACCATCAACGCATACGCGATATTTACCTATGGTGCAACTGCCGCACAAGCCTATAGCACAACGCATAAGTCTTTCCAAACTTACCTGCAAATGCGTTTTATGTTTCTCGGATAGCTTTAAAATTTCGAAAAGCATAGGCTCTTTTCCACAAGCGTAAATCATATCAAACCTGTGCTTAACTAAGGTTTCTTCTGCCAGTTCAGTTACAACGCCTTTGTACCCATAACTCCCATCCTCGGTGGATGCAATTATTCTGCCTCTAGTCTTCGAAAGCACACTATCTATCTTGGACAAGTAAAGCAATTCTTCCTTTGTTTTTGCCCCTAACAGAAAAGTCGCCTCAGTCCTCAATTCAGCCAGCTTCTCTGCAAGAAAAACTAAGGGAGCAATTCCAGTTCCGCCTCCAATGAGTAGAACGTTACCCTTAATTGGTTTGAAACTGTTGCCAAAGGGACCTCGAACACCAACAATATCACCTCTCTCCTTTTGATGCAAAAGCATCGTGGCTTCACCAACATTAGCTACTGTTGCTGATGTTAAACCGTCAGGACGTGTTGAGGAGATACTCATGGGAACTTCGTCAAAACCTGGAAGCCAAATCATAATAAACTGACCTGGCTTGCTTTGAGCGCAGAGCTTGTCGTTGAAGAAGAAGGTTTTGACCAGTGGGCTTTCTTTGAAAATGTTCCGGATTCTCACTGTTCTTAGGAAATTAGTTTCGATGAGATATACAGACAATTTAGACAGTTTCTGTGTGAGAAATTGTGGCTTATAACGATTCTGTCGCTTGCGCATGTACATACCAATTAGTTTCGCGAGTATCCCTTGCGTACGTCATAACTCCAAGAATAAGCATAATAATCATTTCTGGAACACTAAATATTTTTCGATAGCTTCATATGACATCGGAATTGCTGGAGATAACCCGAAAAAACTCGGAAGCTGATATCTGTTTCCAGTCGTTACTTGCGCGCGCGCGTCCAGGCACTCGCAGCATCATTTCCTTCCACTTCTTGGCTTTTTTGCCGTAGACTTGTTGGTCTATGCCCGGCAAGAACTCGTAAGTTTTGTTCACTTCTATCATCTACTTCGCCTCCTTCTTAGTCCTTGATTTCTTAATATCTAGCGCATGTATTACTCTTTTTTGAGTTGGCGGCGATAAAGCACGCGCGTTCTCACTTAACACAGAGACAATTGAAAGTGCTATAACTGCAACTCCAGGGGTATATGTGCTTGGGTATGTAGAGATAGGCGGCGATTTCATACCAAAATATGTTAGCAGATCTGATGCTAATGTTAACCAGAATTTGAAAGATTGAGTTGATAGCAAATATTCAAAATTTAAGTTTGAGTGTTATGACTCCGCAGAAACAGCATTCACAAAAAAATGTAGATTATATCATGACTAGAAAGAGCAACTGAACAATCAAGAGCATCCAAAAAAACTTGATACTACATGGAATTATCCATGCTGTGAATTATCAGAAATCACTAACCAGAAATGATGTTTTGTCTAGTATGATAACTTTGGAAACGAATCTATGATAAGGCAACTTTTAAGGCGTTAGAGTAGACTTCTTTTTTCTCCTTGCACCTACACCGAACTGTGAGTAATCTTACTTTGTGAGCGAACGTAAAGGCAACAGAGTGTTGGTTAATCGGATGCCATCTATTTTTCTGATTTTCTGAATTATAAATTGAGTGATTTCTTGAATGCTAGTGAAAATTGACTTTCCATGTAGGCTAACTTCCACAACAGCGAGCAAATCATAATCACCGCTTATGAAGTGAACCTCAAGTACTTCCTTGAATTTCAATAGATGATCCACGACTTCTTCATCGCGCCCAGGATATGTGCTCACCCTCACAAAAGCCTTGTATGAACCTTTCATCTCGCGTACCATTATAATCACTTTGAAGCGATTTTGCGTCGTTGAGTTATAAAGCTTTTGTTCAAGATAGAGCGAGCGCATTATAAGATCTTATGGAAGAAAATTCTAGTGAATTAATGTGTTAATAAATTATCGTTTTAGTCCCCGTATACAAGTATGAAAGACTCTGCATCCAATCCCAAATGCGACTATCAACATGGCTGCACTTGTGAAGAAGGGAGTGGATAGTCCAGCAAACTCAAAGAGAGAACCTCCGATTATAGGACCTGGAACGGTTGCGATACTTGCTACTGAATTTGCCACTCCCAAAGTACCTCCTTGCTCATTTGCAGCAGTAATTTTTGAAATGAAGCTAGGCACAACCGTTCGCATTATCCCGCTACCAGAAGCTATCATCGTTAATGAAAGTATAAATATTGCAATGTTTTGAACCAAAGGCATCAGAAATATTCCTACCATCATCAGCAAGGGACCGAATGCTATAAGCTTTTCTTCACCAAACTTCTTAGTCAACCTCCCAATTGCGACACCCTGCAATATTATTTGGACAGCACCAATATATATAAAGAAATACGACATCTCGACGGACCCAAATCCGAAAAAAGCCACACCAAGAAGAGGCACTATTACAGGTATCGCCGAGAAGGATAGGAAAACGATGAAGAAAATCATCAAAACAGCTCCGATCAAGGGTTTTGTGAAAGCAGCTAGTAGTCTATGGAAAAAGCTACTGGTGGATCTAGGCAACAATAGAAGCTCGGAACTTTCTTTCTTAAGTGATTCTGGGAGGAAGAACAAAACAAACAGAAGGTTGACCAAGGTCAAAAAGACAGCAGCGAATCCAGGTGCCGAAAACCCATAGACACTCAGGAAACCTCCTATTGCAGGTCCTATTATAAACCCTGCTCCATGAGCAGCACCTGCCTTACCTATCCCAGATGCTCTTTCCTTCTTACTTGTGATATCTGCGATGTAAGCTTGAGCTATTGCAGTCTCAGTAGCCAATCCAGCAACGATCCTAGATAGAAGGAGCATGAAGAAAGAGTTAGCAAGTGCAAAGAGGAGAAAACTAACTACTGAGGTCAAGATGGATATTATAAGAACTGGTTTCCTTCCCATATTGTCCGATATTCTTCCTAATATGGGAGAAAAAATGAATTGCATTAATGAGAATGAAGCAACTAAAATACCCAGAGCAGCGGATCCTGCTCGGAAAGTCTGTGAATAGAATGGCAGAAGAGGAATTATTATTCCAAATCCTGTTGCATCTATGAATAGCGTCATAACAATTACGAGTATAGGAGAAAGCCCAAATCTTGCATGTCTAAGTTTTTTTAGATCAGTCTCATCACTCATTGTGCTGTTTCACTTTCCACATGTTCGTATGAGCATAATGGAGTATTTTTATGACTTGTGGAAGAAACCTCGATTAGTTAATAGAACTGGACACTCAAACCTTGCGCGCGCATAATTATTGAGCGCTACTTCCTTTTAGTTTGGTTACACTGCGCGCCCATATCGCCCGTAACCCCCCACTTTTCTATTTAGGAAAGACTATTTTTTTAACAGTCCAGAATCTTGATAAGATGAGTGATGTCTTGAATTGTTGAGATTAAGGCTTTTTCCATATCTTCTTTACTGCTGAATCCAGTTAAGACTCCTGCGGTCTTGATCCCCAACTTTTTTGCCGGCTCTAACTCTCCAACCGAATCACCTACACATAACATGTCTCCCGGATCTATCTTCATCAAGCCAATTGCGCATTCATATAACTTCTTTCTTTGCTCCTGAAAAGGTAGCAGCGGAATCTTTTTGACTCCATGATATTCTGCGGCAACCTCTCTAGTCACAATCAACTGAAAGAATTTCCTTATCTTGAAGTATTCCAATTCCTGTTCCGTGGATGAAAGAGCGTCTCTAGAAGTTACAATAACTAGTCTAAATCTCTTGGAGAGAGTAGAGAGTACATTATATGTCCCATTGTGGATTTTCGTCAAATTCACAGCTTCTCTCTCTGTAAAATGAGTAAAACTTGCTTTGATGTATTCTTCTTCCTCTTTTTCTGTGAATTTTATTCCAAGCTCTTTAACGGGGCCTAGTCGTCCTATGCCAACGCGGTAGCTCTGCTTAACTTCATCTAAAGAAACATTATGGCTAAGCTCGTTTAGAGCCTTGTAGCGTGCAAAAGCGTCCCTTTCAGTAATGTCAAAAATCGTTCCATCTAGGTCGAAGAGAATAGCCTTCACTTTCATCTTCTCGTCTTTCACATCAGAACACCTGGATAAGCTTTAAGGATTTGAGTATATCTGTGACTCTCAAATATTGAAGTTCTTCACGCGCGCGCAATCAGGACTTGCAGGTGATTGGAATCCTAACTGTGATGTTGGTTGCAGTAACAAAATAGGTCCTGAAGATTTTGCAGTTCTAGCCATCCCATACGGAGAACACTACCCATAATATCTAATGACACATTTAGCTTTGTATAATAATACTGTTACATAAATTTTCAACAGACGACCCTGAAATGGGAGGGAGACAAACCTGAATACACGCGTGTGCTGGACTCTCTCTTTACTATTAGTACTAGAATAGTTAAATTATTTTATTAAGGTTACTGCAAAGACTTTAGATGCGATAATATGACGGTATTCAAAAGTGTAGGTATAACGGCGCGAAACGACAGGAAAAAAGCGTTAGACCTAGCTAAGGAACTGCTTAATCATCTGGAAGAAAGAGGGCTAAGTATAGTTGTGGATCCTGAAATCGCAACGCACATTGACAAAGTGAACGTGGCTGTGCCCCTCGAACAATGGAGACCAGACTTAATCATAACCATCGGTGGCGACGGAACCATACTAAGAACATGTATTCACATACCAAAACCCGAACCTCCAATACTTGCCATCAACATGGGTGAAAGAGGCTTTCTAGCTGAAGTATCTCCAAAAGACGCATTGCAAGCAGTGGATAGGAGCCTTGACGGAAAGTTTACTCTTGAACGCTGCAAGAAACTGACAGCCTCTGTCGAAGGTGAAGCGTTGCCAGACGCGTTGAACGAGATTTTTATCTCAGCAGACGCTCCGGTCAAGCTGTTATATGCAAACCTTTGGAAAGACGGTGTTCGGATTTTGGATTGTCGAGCAGATGGTGTTTTGGTTGCGTCGCCGACTGGTTCAACAGGATATTCCATAGCGGCAGGTGGACCTGTTTTAGACCCTGAAACTGGCGTTTTCGTAATTACATCTGTATGTCCACTGACACCGTTCCCACCGATTGTTTTCTCCGAAAACTCTACACTTACGGTGGAGGTGGAGAGACCTCGTAACGTGGTGGTTGTGGTTGATGGATACTATCGGAAGCTTGTTAAAAAGCAGAAGCCCCACGTGACGGTTGCAAAGTCAGATAATGTGACTTCGTTTATTCGTTTCAAAAGAGAATTTTATCGACGGCTCAAAAGTAGGTTGTTGTATCCGAAGGGAGGACGATGCTGACAAAAATTGACAAACGGAAAATAATTGTCTTGGATGCTTCAGCGTTTATTGCTGGATTTGAACCTCTTTCAATCCAAGACATTCAGTATTCAGTACCCGAAGTTAAGCATGAGCTTATTTCTAATTCGTTGCCTTGGACTCGGTTTGATGCTGCCGTTGAAAATGGAAGGTTGAAGGTGAAAACGCCCAGAGCAGATTATGTTAAAAAGGTTAAGACGTCATCAAAAACCGCTGGTGACTTGCTCTTCCTATCGGAGGCAGATCAGCAGATTTTGGCATTGGCATTAGAACTAAAAGACGTGGGTTGCAATCCTCAAATAGTCACAGACGACTATTCAATACAAAACGTAGCCAACCAGATGGGTATCGAATTTGCGCCGTTAATGACTTTTGGTATACGCTATCGTTTCCGCTGGACACTTTACTGTCCTGCATGCCACCACAAATACCCAGCAGACTATCGGTCTAAGCATTGTGAAATTTGTGGAACTGAGCTGAAACGGAAACCTATAAGGAAAACACGGGTATAAAGTCAGATGCATACATGAAAAAGCTTTTTTGGCGTGAAAAAAGGCTATCACCAAGTCATGAAGCTTATAATAAACAACTGAATTGGGAACAACGTCTTTCTACAATTTTCAGCTTGATGATGGTCGAGTTCCAAGAGTCAAAGAAATGGTTATTTTAGAGCCTTCTCTTCCCACAATTATATTGATGGTTTGGTCAGGTGCAGTGTGTTCTTCAAGGTAGCTTGAAATGTCGTCACCGCTTATTATCTTTGTGTCATTGATAGCAAGGATTATGTCTCCTCCAATCGGTATTGTTTGGCCATAGATCTCAACTTGATGGGTTGCGCCTCTTAAGCCAGCCTCTTCAGCAGGGCTGCTACTATTTACATTTACTATCAACCATCCGTAAGTGGTGTTAGTTTTCATTACTTGTGCTATTTCAAAAGTCATATCCATTCCCATTACTCCAATCCAAGGATGCGGATAACTTTCACCTTTCACTAGCCAAGCAATTTCGCGGAGTACAGTGTCTGAGGGTATTGCGAAGCCCACCCCTTGAGACTCTGTTACTACAGCAAAGGTGACACCTACGACTTGTCCTTTTGAATTCAGCAACGGACCACCTGAATTTCCTGGATTGATTGGGGCGCTAAACTGTATGACGTCAGCGATGGAGTAGCCACCTGTCATTGGTTCCGGTATTGCTCTTCCAAGCTGGCTGACGATGCCAGTGGTCATGGTGCCTGTTAAGCCATAAGGGTTCCCAAGGGCTATCACTAAATCGCCCACTTTGAGAAGCGAAGAGCTAATTATTGGTAAGGGGTTAAAATTTTCTTGTGGGGCGTCAACCGAGAGAACAGCAAGATCCACGTAAGGGTCTGAGCCTAATACAGTGGCTGAGTATGAATTACCATTTCTGAAAGTAACTGTGAGGTTTTTAGCGTCTTGAATCACGTGGAAGTTCGTAATAATGACCATACTGCTCGTATAGTTATAGTAGTAGACGAAGCCGGAGCCAGACACTTCAGATATATATTGACTGACCCCAACCGTTTGGGTTACATAACCATGAATCAAGACGACAGAGTCTTTGATGTTGTCGTAGAGTTCAGAAAGCGAAATGTTACCTATGCTGGTTTGGTTGTAGCTTCCTAGAGCCTCTGTCAAAGCAGAGATTTGGGTTTGAAGAGTAGCAACTTTGTTTTCTAAGTTTTTGACACTGCTTGAAAACAGTTGGTAGGTGTAGATGTTTCCAACGATACTAGCGACCACTATGACAGCTATTACAATCACTGTCATAAGCGAAAGGCGATTTGAGTGAGATTCATATTCATCGTACAAGCTTTATAATTCTCCATAATCGTGTTGTCTGATGCTAACTTTTGGGATTTATATAAGCGTTCCTTAAAGATGAGCTGTTGCATATGATTTCAATTACGTCGAAAATATTCTTGCGTAGAAGTGGTTTACCTCCTGAAAAGGTCAGTATGGCTACCCCCCCGCGTCACTCATGCTTTCTATTACCTTGAAAGCTTGAGATGTTGTGAGTTTCAATTGAGAAGATGCGGATGAAGAGTCTTGGTGGCAGTGGAGGCAGTTGAGGTTGCATCGGTTGGTGAAGTTCCATACAATAGTTGCTGGAGCACTGGTTGGTTGCGGATATTTATTCCGAAATTAGCAATTCCCTTCACTACACTGAGCAAGCATTTACGGATGAGCATGTCTTTTGTTAGTCTCTTTATTGTGCTGTTGTTAACTCCAAAGCTAAAAAACAACAGACGAATCAAGGGCGCCAAGGCCGTTGATGTCAATAAGCAACGTCCACAAGCAAAGTGCCAACTTCCCGAGTAAGCATCAAAGACTGATAGCAAACGTTCTTGTCCACATTTTTCGCATTTACTTGCCAAATAACGCCCAAGAGCTTTCCAAAGGGGGTTAAAGAATAGAGTTAACGAGTGGCCACCGTCAGATATTTTTGCCATTGCTTGACCAAACCGTCTTTCCTTCTCATAATTTTACTGTATCTTAAAAGGCTTCAGTTAATGGTAGAATTTTGTACCGAGGCATAATAAGATGAACGCCGGGGAAGGGATTTGAACCCCTGAGGGCACAAGACCCACCGGCTAACTGGCCCACCCCCAAACATCATGGATCTCGAGGCCGGCGCATTACCACTCTGCCACCCCGGCACCAACAAAGTCAAAGACTAACAAGTGTCTAAAAGCATTTTGCCTCACACCACCAACTCACATTAGAAGCCTAATAGAACGGTCCAGTTACTGCGCAGAGAACACACACTACCACCACTTAAAGATAAAAGCAACCAACAACAAACAAACAACAGAGGAATCCAACGTGAAGCTAACAAAAAAACTGCTTCAAATCGACCCAGAAGCAACTCAGCAAAAAATCACACGTTTCATCAAAGACTACGTAAACAAAACCAAAGCAAAGGGAATAGTTCTAGGAATCTCGGGAGGAGTAGACAGCGCCACCACAGCCGCCTTAGCCACAAAAGCCATAGGAGAAAACAAAGTTTTAGGCTTGTACATGCCCGAAAAAGAAACCTACAACAAAACCGACCACAAACATGTAACACTCCTCGCCAAAAAATTTAAGTTCCAACTAAAAACAATCGACCTCACCCAAACCCTAAGCTCCCTCTACAAAAACATCCCAAACTACAACCCAAAAGACAAACTCAGCCGAGGCAACCTAAAAGCCCGAACCCGCATGCTCATCTGGTACTACTATGCCAACCACCAAAACCGCATCGTAGCGGGCAGCAGCGACAAAAGCGAAACTATGATAGGCTACTACACTAAATGGGGAGACGCGGCCGCAGACATCGTCCCCATCATGGACCTCTACAAAACTCAAGTTCGCCAACTCGCTCTCCACCTAGACATACCACCTTCCATAGCTAAAAGACCATCAACCCCCGCCCTCTGGTCCAGTCAAATAGCAGAAGAGGAAATAGGTTTGAAATACGAAATTCTTGACCTCATCCTCTACGGCTTAGAACACTTAATGTCCTCCCAAACAATAGCAAAACAGCTTCAACTACCAACTAAAACCATCGCAACAATTAAAACAAGATGGCTACAAACAGAACACAAAAGACAAATGCCACTAACAACCAAGCTCGAATATCGAACAATAAACACCGACTTCAGACTCGCCCGTACAACAGAACTCAAATAGGAGCAATAACATTGAAAGAAAAATTCAAGATAGCCCTCGCACAGTTCCCATGCAAAATCGGAAACAAAAAATACAACATCGACAAAATGGCAAAACACATCAAACAAGTCAAAAAACAAAAAGCCAACATAATAATCTTCCCAGAAATGTCCCTTACAGGCTACACTACCCGCGACCTAACATATGAACTAGCCGAAGAAATACCAGGTCTCTCTACGGAAAAAATTGAAAAGATAGCTAAAAAGGAGAAGCTCTACATAATCTATGGGATGCCAGAGCACAGCGAAAAAGGAAAGGCAATACTCTACAACACCGCCGTCCTAATAGGTCCAGAAGGCTACATCGGCAAATACAGAAAAATGCATCTGCCAACTCACAGCGTCTTCGAAGAAAAAAGATATTTCAGATTAGGATACAAAACACCAATCTTCGAAACGAACATTGGGAAACTAGGTATAATCATATGCTACGACATATTCTTTCCAGAAACAACACGTGCGCTGCGGTTACAGGGAGCAAAATTTATAATATGCATTTCAGCCTCCCCCGCCGTAAGAAAAGAGTTCTTCGAAACCCTCACAGTGGCAAGAGCAATAGAAAACACGTGTTTTCTAGCATACGTAAACCTTGTTGGCATAGAAAATGGCCTACAGTTTTGGGGAGGGAGCCGTCTAATAGGCCCAAACGGTCACATAGTCACCCAATCAAAATATGATGAAGAAGACATTTCATTCGGAAACATAGACTACGAAGACCTAAAACCAGTAGAAGCCTTTGTGCCAACTCTTCGTGATTTGAGACCAGAACTATATGCCTCGTTACAAGAGTTTTCTAAAAAATTGTGATGTCACAAGAAATCACACGGAATCACAAGTATGTGATGTCAGCGTGATGTTGAATAGATACATGTATTGAAATAAAAAGCATCAAAAAGTTTCACGTTCACACATAACTTGATCTATGATGTCTTAAATTTTTTAACAGCTTTCTCAACCCTATCTAAAGCCTCATTAATTTTTTCATAAGATGTAGCATAGGATAGCCGCAAAAAGCCTTCGCCATATCCGCCAAAAGAAGAACCGGGTGTTACGGCAACTTTGGCCTCTTTCAAAAGAAACTCAGAAAAATCAGCGGAGGCTGCTTTAAATGTCTTAATATTTGGAAACGCATAGAACGCACCCTTCGGGAGGGAACAACTAAACCATTCAATCTCCCTTAAACGTTTATAGATAAGCCTACGTCGCTTATCAAATTCAGAAACCATTTTCGATACAAATTCTTGCGGACCTTCCAAAGCCGCTGCAGCAGCATATTGTGCTGGTCCACCGACACACGCTACTGTAAATTGATGCGTCAGTAACATGGATGAAATTAAATCCTCGGGTCCTAACGCGTAACCAATACGGAACCCGGTCATTGCGTATGTTTTAGAGAAGGAATTTACAACAATTGTTCGCTCACGCATATCTGGGAATGTTGCCAAGCAATAGTGTTTTGTATTATCGTAAATAATTTTTTCATAAACCTCGTCAGAAACTACAATCAGATCGTTCTCAATCGCAAGTTTCGCCAATTCCGCCAACTCATCATAGGTCAAAACGGAACCAGTAGGATTGTGAGGCGAATTAACAATAATCACACGTGACTTCTTTGTGATAAGTGACATCACAGTATCTGCATCTGGCTTAAAGCCATCATTTTCAAGCATCGGCATTGAAACAGGAGTCCCTCCAGCAATCAACACTGAAGGCATATAACACACAAAACCAGGATCCGGCACCAACACCTCATCGCCGGGATTCACAAAAGATAATAAAGCAAGAGAAACGGCTTCTGTTGCACCCGCGGTAACCAAGATTTCATTTTCCGGGTTGTAAAAAAGACCGTATCTACGCGAAAATTTCTTCGCTAAAGCTTCACGCAATTCTGAAATCCCATTTGAAGGAGTATAGTGAGTTTTTCCTTCGGCCATTGCCTTTTTAGCCGCCTCCAAAGCGTGCTCTGGAGGTGTAAAGTCCGGCTCTCCTAAACCAAGACTTATGACGTCTGGCATATGCTGAGTTAACATGAAGAGACGACGAATACCAGAGGGTTTAATATCGCTTAATCTTCCCGCTCTTTTATTACGCGTTTGCAAGCGTTTTTCCTCGTCTTCTTTTAATTTTTCTAGCATAAAACGTTTACTTTTGTAAACTAAAAAAATGTTTATAGCAGAGTTCTTTCAACACAAAAACTATATTCAGCTTGTATACAAAAATGTATCCAGTAAGCACAGAAATCTTGTGATCGGTCTTGTCCTTCAAAAAAAATATTCAAAACTGGCTAAAGCGCTCAATGGAAGACTCTTTTGTAAAAATAATTATAAAAAACAGCAATTTGACCAAAATACAGCTTGAAACACTACTCATAGACATTTTAGCTGAGAATATAGCCTCAAAACCGCTAAAATACGACGAAAAGGCTAAATTAAGGCAAACAAAGGCAGCAATAAGCCGTGGATCCTTCAACAGGACACTAAAACAAGCTAAAAAAAACATTGTACATTCAATATACACTATCCTACTTCTAGGATACTTAGGAATCTTTGAAGACACAAGTCTCACACCCTATTTAGAAGCTGCAAATAAATTAAAAGCATATACAACAGCATATAGAGATCTTCTAAATACCCCTAGAGGAGCAAAAGAACAATTACAGCTCATAAATAATCTACGTGAAGAACTTGAAACTATGCTTGATCAACTATCAAAAACATGGACTTCATCTAAATCGTGATATCACACGTCACGTAGATCGCAACGACTTTTTCAATAGATCCAGAGTCTAAAAATGCTTTTTAAAAAGACACTAAAAAGCCTTTATTTCGATTTAGAGGACTAAAATATAGACTTTCTGGATTTTCTAATAATCTTTCTGTAAATGCTATTTGAGGGTTTTCTAGCATCGTGATTTGTGACGTCACATTGATCATGTTTCTACCATAAGTTTTAAGTAATCTTTTCTCAATACTGTGATTTTAGATGTGACATCATACATGTCACTTCTAATCACGTTAAAATCACAGTTGGTGGGAGTAAATGTTTGAGACTGTTTTCCTTATGGGTGTTATGTCAGTATTCACTTTGGTTGCTGCAATTTTATATGGTAAACGGATAGTTGAAGCTCATAGAAAGTATGCAGAAGCTAAGAATATTGTGGACGACATTATTGTAAGTTTTAATAGACAGCTGCAAAGACAGGAAGAACAAGTTGAGATTTCGGCACGCAAAATTGATGCGATGTCTAGTCACAGTAAACCTTTTGCTGAAAAATTGGAGGGCCAAGAAAAAGAGATTAATGCACTTGCAAAAAAAGTGGAATCCTTTTCTACTTTGCAAAAAGCTTTAGCCAGAATTGATAACTTGGAGAAAGAACTTATTGAAGATAAGTCGATGAAAGATACTTTGTTCAAAAAGATTACTGACATGGAGAAACAAATATCCCGTCCAAAGGTGTCTGAAACAAAAATCGAGTCTGCCATTCCAATAAAACGAGAAAAAGCACTGGCACCGTTAACTGAAACTGAGCTTACAGTTCTTGAGTTTCTCGCTGCTGAAGGCAAACAGACAGCGCCAAAAATAAAGGAGCAAATAAAACTAAGCAGGGAACACACTGCGCGTTTGATGAAAAAACTTTACGAAGAGGGTTATTTAGAGCGCAGCGCAAACAAGATTCCTTTTACCTATCGCATAAAGGAAGAGATGCGCAAAATTCTGAAGAAACCAGAGCAAAAAAGCTAATTGGTGCTCAGTTTTTCACCTGCATTTCGTAAACGTTTCAGATTTTCGTCCATTACGTCAAGAGTTTTAGAGGGTGGCAGGTTGTAGTCCGCCTTTCCTCGGGTATCCAAATACTCAGGGTAATGTGTCACTTTTACTGGAACAGCAAAACGAATTTTAGGCTCAGATATCAATAATGTTTCACCTATGTCAAGCATTTTCACTTCTGTATCGCTGTATTCGAGGTATGGCGTATTTCTAGTAAGATAGTCTCTGTCAGCCTTTAACTCGGTTTTCATTATTACTTTAGTCCAAAGCTCTGCAAACACGTCAGGATTAATTCGAGAAGGCCGCGGTGTCACCGCGTTTAATCCTACACGATACTTTCGATACGTCAAGGCTATATCAGAGAAAATTGTCCTTTCTTTGCTTGGGTCTAGAAACTCGTGGGCTTCTTCAAGCGTTATCAATAAGGTAGGTAGTCTTTGCCATTCTTCATATTTTTCTTCCCACATGCGTTTGTAATGGTTTGCCACGCCTGACGCTGCCAAACAAACTAAACGGTGTTGTTCCTCAGCAATAATTCCGGAAATATCGATAAGACATGTATTCCCTTGATTTATGTTTTCAATAGCATCATCAATAAAGCTATGCTTAGAAGGAGGAAAAAGCCGTGGGTCTAAAGACAGGAGCTTTCGCATTAAAGCGTCGATCGTTTCCCTATGCGCACTTGCTATTTTAGCTACACCAGGTCGCCCATTCAGTTCGTATTCTTCACATGCTTTTTCAATCCATTCTTCTCCAAGCTGCGTATATAGTCTCTCAGCAAAGCGATATTGATGTGGAGTAATGTCGGAATATAGATTACGCAGTTTCCAAGGCCGCAGTGTTCGAAGCCCAACGCGTAGTTTTTCCTCTTTCGTGCTGTAAAAACGTACTTTGCTGTGAAAAAGCGGGTGATTGCACAAGCCCTTGTTGCTCAGTTCCTTTCCTTCTAGCAGTTGCCCAGCGAAGTCAAAAATTAATCCTGCCGTTTTTGGACTGTTGTCGATTAATTGTGCGTTTATTAGTAGTTCAGTGTTAGTTTTTCCAGAGCCTGTCATGCCGAACATGCCCATCATCCGTGGTATGGCGTTGATGTTTATGCCCACAGAGCCAAGTGACTGTTCTCCAGAACGTAGATGCCCTATTTCCAGTTCTCCGGCAAGTTTTAGCACTTTAGAGTCTTCTGTGGTTGTTGGGTATACTTTGTCCATGTAGTTAGGATTGAAAGTAGGGGACCTAATTTTTCCAACTTTTCTTTCAAGAAAAAGAATGGCTTCGATGTTCTTGTAGCAGGAGTACGGGCCAAATGTTTCTTTTCCTTCTGCTTCACGAAGTTGCTCACCAGCATCTAAAGTAGACCTGCTTTGAGCATTCACAACTCTGGCATAAAAACTACTTTCACCCGAGTCTACGCGAACTATCTGCCCAAAGGAGAGATTAGTATTTTTGTTTAGGAAAAAGGATATCTTATCGCCCTTTACCTCACATATTGAACCTAACTGACTAAACACGTTCAATCCACTCCCAATTAAAAGCATACTTTGCCCCATGAAGCTCATCCGTGAAATTGCAGGCAAGTTCCTCTTGGCGAAGTACATCAAGAAGCCCAGCGCTCGCCAGCTCCTCTTCAACTTGAACGTGATATTGAAGTAGTTTAGCCTCAGCAACACCTGAGAAATCGTGCGCCAGCCACAGCACCACGGGATAACCTAAACAGCGAGGATCTTCAGAAATTGTAGAAAGAGGCGAGAGCAGCGATGGTATGTCCTGACTGGTTAAATAGCTCATTATGTCACATCGAAAGGCTCGTGGACTGTCTTTACACAACTTAACAATAGATACGTCGCCGTAAAGGTGACCGTGAATGTCAGCTTTTCTAACTGGGTAGTAGACCCAACACCCTTGAGGCGCAACCATGTAAGTCGCAGCGATAAGATCATGGCCTTTGTCGTCATGGAGCACAGAAGATTGCTTGCTTATGGCAAGTAGTTTTATTCTCTTTTTCTGGCATTCTTCGTAAAGCATTGCGTTAAATTTTCTTTCACCGCCAAAGTAACTTGCACCGTCTAAAAGTATGTAGTCGTTTTCGTTTGCTTTATGGAGTAATTCTAGGGCCATCTCGCTCTCTAGTTGAAGTCGTATTTCTTGCAGAATTTTGCGACGTATAAAGGAAACTCCTCTAATTGTTTGAACTCTCTCTTTGAAGCTCCAGTCCACGTTTCGGTTTCTAACAGTGGCAGATGCTACTCTAAAAACGTATACACCCCAGTTGTTTGCCCTCTTTAATGTTCTAGTTGAGCAGTCCACCGCGAAGAAATGTACGTCGCAATTCTTCATCTTTGTCAGAGAAGCAATCTTAGCTGGAGTTGGTTTGACGGCTATGGATGGTTCATCCTTTACTTCTTTAAAATCAACTATGCACCCTTTTTCAACGTAATTTCTCAATGTTTCTATCATCTCGTTAAAATCTGCTTGTAGTTCTTTGTTCATCCGCTACGCTCCTGCATTATTTAGAGTTTAAGATTGCAAATGTGGCGTAAATCTTTTTGCAACAATTTTGCTTATTTATCTTCTTTATTTCTTAAAGCGTTTTGCGCCAATTCTGTCGTTATTCGATATTTCCTGTTATTAGCTGGTCCTCTTCTCATAAGAACCCCGCGGTCAGTCATTCTTGCCAAATATGTAGAGATTGTGCTGAGAGATATAGGTTCATTAAATTCTTGCTCATACATCACGAGAACCTCCTTAGAAGAAAACCACGTAAGAGGAAGCCGCTTTTCAACAACAGATTTGGTCTTGTCAAATTTTGAAGTATTAAATATACTACGGTTTAATTCTTGTTTGTCATGTACGCCGCCAAGCAGCTCAACAATGTCAAGTAAACACAAAGCCTTTTTCCTAGTAACTTTGCCTTCAAAAGCAACAGTGTAACGATTGCCCTCCTCATCAAAAACTTCCACGCGTATTTTCTTAGCAGGCATAATATGCACCATAACAGAAGCTTAAACACTCTACACTTCACAAGTTATTAGCTATTATGACAAACCGACCCGAAAAAATAACAAAAAAGGGGCGATGTATAGCGATAAGGACCTTATTCTTTAAGTATTTTGGTTTAACAGTGTTCACAAACTATTTCCTCAAAGAAACACTGATAAAGCCATATTAAGTTCCATATTTCCAAAGGAAATGAAGGGGTCCTCTATTCACTGTGAAAAGGACAAAAACACTGAAAAAAAGCCAAAAAACTTCGCAAAAAGTTCCACGATAAATTAAACTTTACAAACGTCTCACAAAATGTCAGCGGCGTACATCTTCACCAACCCCTGTGTTTCCACTGCAAAACCTAGTAACAAATCAATATTGTTAACTAATATTTTAAGTATAATGTTTAAAAAGAAGATAGTGGTTTGCTCTAAATGTTTGTAGCATTAATAATAAAATGAGTTTTTTATTCTTAACTATTAGAGTATTTTCTTTTTAAAAAGAAACACTTCATTTTCTTAAAAATCATAGAGTTTCTATAAGAAATCGAGGGGTGTGTGCGCAGGGCTATTTTTGAAAAAGGTTGGCATCCCTTCATCTCTTTAAACACATACCTCAACATTACACCTTCTGTTTTTTAGTTGTATAGTAACTCTTTGTTTTTTTGTAGGAGAGTGTTTATCTTTTCCAGTTGAAACCAAGGCTCTGCAAGTGCGTTTGCTGAAGGGAGAAGATCAATATGGAAAAGGAAATAGACATACTTGATACTGTTTTTGAACGCTTTTTAAGTAGCACCCACTTTTTTAGAGATAGAGATGTACTTCGCCATGACTACATCCCAGAAAAACTGCCTCACCGCGAAGACCAAATAAAATACTTGGGGATGGTAGTTGCTCCGCTTTTGAAAACAGAGAGATGTTCAAATATTTTTATTTATGGGAAAACAGGAACTGGAAAGACCGCTGTTATGAAATATGTGTTAAATCGCTTAGCGCAAAAAGCAGCAGAATTTGGTGTACCAGTTAAAATAGCATATGTGAATTGTCGCTTGGCGGGAACAGAATATAGGGTTTTTACAAGTTTGTGTGATGCTTTAGATATCTCAGTGCCCTTTACAGGCCTCGCGGTTGGCGAAGTTTTTGATCGCTTTAAAAAAGGATTGGAAAAACGAAAGCTTTCATTTATTGTTGTCTTGGATGAGCTTGATGAGTTAATTAGAGCTAGAGGCGACGTACTCTTATATGAGTTAACTAGGGTAAACGAATCTCTTAGTGAGAGCAAAGTCTCCATTGTCGGAATTTCAAATGATCTTCGTTTTAAAGAGTTGTTAGAGCCACGTGTTTTAAGCTCCTTAAGCGAAGAGGAGGTGGTGTTTAACCCTTATGATGCCTCTGAGCTTCAAGATATTTTGTGGGAGCGAGCTGAGTTGGCATTTTATGAAGGTGTATTGCATAGGGGTGCTGTAAGCTTATGCGCGGCTTTGGCTGCTGCAGAACATGGAGACGCAAGACGTGCGCTCGACTTATTGCGTGTAGCGGGTGAGGTGGCTGAGAGGGAGAATGCAAATATAATCACCGAAGATAACGTTAGAGAGGCTGAAAAGCGAATCGAGCATGATAGAATAATTGACGCCCTAACAAATTTAACACCCCACTCAAAGTTCGTTCTCTACAGTGTATATCTCCTTGGAAAAGCCAACATTTACTCTGCTATTACAGGGGACATATATGAGGTCTACACTGAATTGTGTAAAGAGATCGGAACTTCACCGTTGACACAAAGGCGAGTAAGTGGGCTTATAAATGAGCTTGATGCGATTGGGTTGCTAAATGCAAGAGTTGTAAGTAGAGGTCGCTACGGTCGTACAAAAAAGATTAGCCTTGCAATACCGCGTACACCGTTTAAAGAAGTATACGCAAACAATGGGCACTTGGGACAGCTAACTAACTTCACACCGAACTGTTTGAAATTGAAACTAGGTAAAAACTAGGCGTTGAAGTCGATGGGCAGAACAGCAAATTTGTGAAGGTCCATAATGGGGATTATGCCTGGTGTAGGCTCTAAACCTAAGTTACGCTGATAACTAGTTTGCTTTTGCCAAGCACCCGAATTAACCATAAGGGTTCCTCTATAAGACTCGTATTTCATAACGTGTACGTGGCCTGTATGGAAAACATCTGGAACACGTTCTATCACAAGGAAATCCGTCTTCTCCGGCGCTATTGAAGTGCGTTGGCCGTACGTAGGCGCCAAATGTCGGCCTTGCAATAACAAGCGCATAGCTCTTTCTGGCGAGTGAAAATCCATGTCGGCTGCTGTTGCCAAGACGTCATCTAGGCTTCGCCCATGATATATGAGAAATTCTATACCATGAATACTTACCGTTGCGGGATTACCCAATGATATCATGTTCCGCGCCTCGTAAAGCGGCTCTGCATACTCTTTTAGGAGGGCAGGTTGCGGCAATGCTTTTCTTGAGGCATCGTGGTTTCCAGGAATTATTATTAACTCTATGTAGTCAGGAATTTGTTCAATGAATTTTGCTGCTACCTTATATTGTTTGAAGACATCGCGTATCGTAAGGTCCATTATTTGGTTTGGATAAATACCTATACCATCCACTATGTCACCAGCGATGATAACGTATTTGACAAGGCTAGCAACTTCTCTTAAGTTTTCACTCCCATATTTTCCGTTAAGCCACAATACAAAATGGTTGAATTCTTCCCGCATAAACTCTTTGCTTCCTACGTGGAGATCAGATATTAGTGCCACATGGACAGCCTCTTTGGCTTTGCGTGGCTTTTTTCGAGGGATATCTGGAAAAAAAAGTTCTTTGACAATTAACAGGCTTTTTCGACCTTTCAATAGATTGAGGCATACAACTTGGTCGGGTAGCAGCGATTTCGCTTTCTCTAAAAGTTCCTGAGGCGCATTCTGAGGAATAAGTGCTGTAGCACTGGACTCCAAGTCCTCAATCTTTAAAAAAATTCCATATTTTGATTCGCGTCTTTCTGTAACAATGCAAATTATCTTGATCTTTGAATGAGAAGCCGCTCGAAACGTATCTTTTATCGATACAGCGTCTCTAGAATCCATTCGCTGCCGCAACAGCCTTCTTATTCGTTTAAATCGATCCTGAAAGTATTCCAAGTATTCTTCAATTGAACCCGTTGAACAGATTTTGTCGGTTGGATCTTCTAACACTTTTATGTCTTTTTTTATGTCTTTTGCGCGTGAATGGAAAGTTTTCTTAACTTTTCCTGTTGCCAGAGAAGGTTTTTGCAGAGAGGGAACAGTAAGTGGTTTGGTTTCTTTCGTTTCTGGAAAGGTTTCTTTTGCTGTTTCTTCAAGAAGATTTTTGCTTATAAAAAGTGGTTTTTCGGTACATGTTTCTAGCTTCTTTAGAATTACTTCCATGAGTTTTATAGGATCTTCCGCTTTTGATATCGTATGGAGAAGGTTGAAGGCCTCTTTGTCAAGGTGATAGCCGGCTGTAAGCGAGAGGGAAACTGCTTGCTGCACTTTTTTATGTTCGCTCATTTTTTAGTTGTCTCCAATTCTCTCTTTCAGGGACCACGATGTAGCCTTCTTTACCATCACCTACGCTTCTGGTTCTCTCTTGTAAGCAGAGATAGGCTGTTAAGGCAGCAGTTACAGCATCAATTTCATGAAGTGTCAGCGTGCGTTTCTCCACATCTCCCTTTAAGCCTATTTGTTTTAGTATAGTTTGAATCTTTTGCCAGTCTTTCGTCGGCATGCCAAGGGCCTTTCTTGTTGATGAGGGGTGAACTTCAATAACACTTAGTCTGCTAGTTCTTAGTATATGCGCTAGAGAAACGGCACGTTTAGTAAGAGTTTTCATTCCACACATAAGTGGTGGAAAGACGGGGTAACCATTTCTCAACATTTCTCTATCTGCTTTACGTGTAGTGCCTGTTTTGGGCATTGTTAAAGGTGCATCTACTGCAACAATACGTGGTTGGCAGTTGATTGTTGAATTTATTATTTCTTCATCTTTATATATGTGGCATGTGGAAACTTGTTTGTCTTTCCAATACGTCCACTCGGTTGGGTTTTTTTCCAACGCTGCCAAGTCTATACCTGTTATAACTTCCTTTCCAGCTTCCATTTTTTGCCACCTATATTTATATATTGCTTGCTTGTTTTAGACTTCTAATGAACGGTTTGAGGCAGTCTCATGGAACTTCGTAAGGTTCAGCGTACCAACAGTGGTACTTTTTTCGTTTCTTTACCGAAGGATTGGGCGGAACGCTTTGGGCTTCACAAAGGAAAGGCCTTAGCAGTTTCTGAGTCTATTAATGGACGTTTGTGCCTCGACCCTCAATATGATGCAGAACGTAAACCTTTAAGCGTTGTGATAAAGCCAACTCCCTACTTAGATAGGGAAATTGTAGGCAAGTATTTGCTTGGTTACGACGTGATTCGCGTTGAAGCTAAAGACCATATTTCGCCAGAGGAGAGAGCACAGGTCAAACAAACTTCTGACCGTCTTGTCGGTTTGGAGATTGTGGAGGAAGATTATGCTCGTATTGTTTTGGAGTGCTTGTTGGAACCAGCCGCGTCTTCGCCTGAGAAGATTTTGAAGCGCGAGTACAACATCGCTGCTAGCATGCATCGAGACGCTGTGAGTGCCTTTCTAGAAGGCGACATACATTTAGCCAAGAACGTAGTTGCCCGTGACATTGAAGCCAATAGATTCTATTTCCTTCTAGTACGAACCTTGCGTACTGTAATTCAAAGTCCAAGCTTAGGCGAGAAATTGCTAATTCGCTCCATTGATTGTCTCGACTATCGCTTGTGTGCAAGTCTAGTTGAAACAATAGGAGATAGAGCCGTAGAAATCGCTTATAAAGCCTTAGCATTAAAAAATTTGAAGATTACTGGAGAAGTTTCGCAACTAATAGGAAACTTTCATTCTATTATCTTTGAGGCCCAAGAGAAGGCATTGAATGCGTTCTTTGGGCATGATGTTGTTTTAGCCGAAGAAGTGCGGGATGAGAGGAAGAAGATGGAGAACATGTTCCACGACATTGAATTAGTAACGAAGAAGCAACCCAAAGAGGTTGTGCCTCTAATTTTGACAGCAGCGTCTTCGATTTACCGAATTTTCGGTCATAGTGTAGACATTGCAGATTTGGTGATGCCTAGAGAATTATGAGTGCATTTACCCAGACACTCTAAGGCTCTTTTGGGTAAGTATTTAAGGAATAATAATTTAAATATCAAAGAATAGAGGATTGAAGACATGGGGAGAAGACGGAGGAAAGTCGTTCGTATACCAAAGAAACGTTTGCCACAAGTCTTTCTCTGTCCTCGGTGTGGAAAAAAAGCTATACAAGTTGAATTTGTAAACGAAGAGGGAAAAGCCGTGGTACACTGTGGCGATTGTGGTCTGGCTGACGAATTGCCTTTTAAACATCCCTACAAGGATATTGATGTTTACTGTAGATTCACCGACAAATACTACCATGATAGGAAAGCTTCAAAAGCTGCAGCGGCAGCAGAGTAAAGGGGTTTATATGGTTGGCACTGTAGAAAAATATCTTCTTAAACGTATTCGAGAAGACGGTGCAATCCACCTTACCCTTATTGACCCAGAAAAAATTACAGCTTCTTCAGCTTCTTGTTTAGCTAATAAGGTAGAAGCATACAAAACCACAGCCATTATGGTAGGCGGCTCTACTTCCATCTCTACAACCCGTCTGAACAGCATTATAAAGGCGATAAAGCGCAAGGTAAGGATTCCTGTAATTTTGTTTCCAAACAACGTTACTGGGATTAGCAAATACGCTGATGCAATCTGGTTTATGTCGCTTCTAAACTCGGTTGATCCCTACTTTATTATTGGCGCTCAAGTTTTAGGGGCTCCCATGGTCAAAAAATATGGTTTGGAAGCTCTGCCGCTTGGCTATATTATAGTAGGAGAAGGTGGCACCGCTGGAATTGTAGGAAGAGCTGTTCCAATTCCTTATACGAAACCTGAGCTTGCTGCAGTGCATGCGTTGGCAGCGCAATATTTTGGAATGCGATTTGTCTATTTAGAAGCTGGATCTGGAGCAAGTCTACCAGTTCCGTCAACTATGATAAAAACTGTAAAACACGCCATAAACATTCCTTTGATCGTTGGCGGTGGAATTCGCAGTAGTGAACAAGCTAAAACTGCCGTTATGGCAGGCGCTGACATAGTGGTTACAGGAAACATTATCGAGGAAACAGGCGCTAGAAGTAAGTTTAAAGAACTTGTGACAACTGTTCGAGAAAATGGAATAGTTTAGACAACAGCTGCTTTTTCAATATTTATGGTCAACAACAGTACTGTGCAGAGGACATATAAAATAAGCAAGTTACTGTTTACAAACACAATAGCGACATCCGGATTGTTTGCGCTTTTACCTTATTCGTGTCAGAAAACCCAAAATACACTCCTGTAATTGCAGTTACTGGGCGAGCTTTTTGGGCGCCAAGATGAGCAAAGAACATCAACAATATGCAAATTCTATTGAAAACGAACTAAAGCGACTCTATGAAATTGCCGAAAAGGCACGAGAAAAAGGATTAGACCCGGCACTACATCCAGAATCAGAGGTTGCAAAAGACCTTGCTGAACTTGTGGAAGGTCTAGTAGGACCTGCTGGAGTTGCGAAAAGCATAAGAGATCTTTCTGAAAAGCTTCCTCGCGAGGAACTTGCTTTTAAAATTGCCGAAGAAACTGTCTACGGTAAATTTGGTCACATGGGCACTCAAGCTTCTGCAGAACAAGCCATTCGGACATCCCTTGCCATACTAACCGAAGGTATTACAGCCGCACCTCTGCAAGGAGTTGTAAAAGTATCCATAAAAACCAACTTTGACAGGACAAAATATTTGGCTGTATATTATGCGGGGCCCATTCGTTCTGCTGGAGGTACAGATCAAGCATTAACGCTTGTCATTGGCGACTTTGTACGTCGCCTTCTCGGCTTAGACCGTTACAAGCCTACGGACGAAGAAATAAATCGGTTTATTGAAGAAATGCGACTTTACGAGCGGAACGTAGGTCGGTTCCAATATCACGTTACAGATGAACAGCTTCAAATGGCTATAGAGTCAATACCTGTCGAGGTGACTGGTACAGAGTCTGATCCTGTCGAAGTGCAGTCTTTTCGTAACTTGCCAAGAATAGAAACAAACTGTGTTCGTGGAGGGGCTTTACGTGTAGTAAACGATGGAGTAATAGGTCGAGCAGCAAAGGTTACCACAGTTATCACAAAACTAGGCATCGAAGGTTGGGACTGGCTGAAAAATTTAGGTGAAATGAGGGGAACCCAAGAGGAAAAGAAGCCTGCTGGCTTTATGGAAGACATAATTGCGGGTCGCCCCATTTTTTCATTTCCTTCGCAACCTGGCGGTTTTCGCCTTCGCTACGGGCGGGCAAGAAATACAGGTTTAGCTGCAGTTGGAATACATCCCCTAACAATGATGGTTTTAAGCCAATTTCTTGCTGGGGGCACGCAGATTCGTATAGAGTTGCCTGGCAAAGCCGGGGTGGTTATGCCTGTGGATTCTGTTGAACCACCCATAGTACTGCTGAAAGACGGCTCAGTAACTCGTGTTTCAAAACAAAACTTCACCCAAATAAAAAATAATATTGACAAGGTTCTTTTTTTAGGCGACCTACTCGTTAGCTTCGGCGACTTCCTATACAACAACAAAGATCTTCGCCCTTCGGGATATACAGAAGAATGGTGGAGCGAGGAACTAAAGTCAGCTATAACACAACACTTCAACAATAATATTGAAGAGGCTGCAACAGCTGCAGACATTTTAGCACAACATTTAGAAACATTTCTTTCAAACCCTTTCTACAACAAACCAAATGCGAGAGAAGCCATCGCCATAGCTAAAAAGCTTGGTGTTCCTCTTCACCCACATTACAGCTTCTTCTGGTCAAGAATAACAACCGAAGAATTACAGGAACTACGGCAATGGTGGATTGATTCTCAGATTCAAAGAGAGGACGAACAGATTTCTAAAACAACTGGTAAATTAGATACCACGGTGAAGAAAATACTAGAAAAATTATGCCTTCCTCACAGAGTTGTTGAAGATCAAATTGTCATTGAGAATGATGAAGCTTTTGTCTTGACTGTTTGCCTTGGTTTTGACTCATCGACAGCCAATGTTGACCTTTCAACTTCTCCTTTCGAGGCTCTAAAACGTCTTTCTGGCATCACTGTTCGAGCAAAAACGCCTACAACTATAGGAGCACGTATGGGTAGACCTGAAAAGGCAAAAAGACGGGAAATGAGGCCTCGCGTCCATCTTCTCTTTCCAGTAGGATTAACTGGGGGTCCAAAACGTGATTTGATTGCAGCGGCGCAAAAAGGACCAATTCACGTAGACTTGGTGAAACGACGATGCCCAAATTGTCGAAACCTAACTTCTGGAATAAAATGTCCCTTATGCCATATTGAAACAGTTCTTGAGAAAACTTGCCCAAGGTGTGGTGCAAAAATTGCTGAAGATGTTTGTCCGGGTTGCAAAGTCCCTGCTAACAGCTTTGAGCGACAGACGCTTGACCTGAAAACCATGATTTCCGACGTGTGTCACCAGTTGGAGGTTAACCAGCCTGAAATTGTTAAGGGAGTGAAAGGCTTGTCAAACAAACAAAAAGTTGCTGAAATTATTGAGAAAGGTGTTCTTCGCGCCAAGGAAGACCTGTCTGTTTATAAAGATGGAACAATACGGTTTGACGCCACAAACGCTCCGCTAACGCATTTCAAACCTGTTGAAGTCAAAGTTTCAGTAGAGAAGCTAAAGACGTTAGGCTACACCATGGACTTCCAAGGCAAGCCTCTAACTAGTGGAGAGCAAATTTGCGAGTTGAAAGTGCAAGATATTATCATTCCGCGAAAGAGCACAAAATATTTTATTAATGTGGCAAACTTTATTGATCAACTTCTCGAAAAAGTCTACAAGCTTCCAAGATATTACAATGTGAAGCAAACTGAAGACCTATTCGGTCATCTTGTCATTGGTTTAGCCCCTCACACTTCTGTAGGCATTTTAGGTCGCATCATGGGATTCACTGACCTTGATGTTTGCTATGCTCATCCACTGTGGCATTCTGCGAAGCGGCGTGATTGTGATGGAGACGAAGATGCCTTAATGCTTGCTCTTGATACGTTGTTAAACTTTTCAAAAGCTTTCCTTCCTTCTCAGATCGGCGGTATAATGGATGCGCCTCTCTTCATTATTCCAATTGTTAATCCGATGGAGGTGCAGCGGCAGGCACATGAGTTTGATATTGCCAACCAATATCCTTTAGATTTTTATGAAAAGACGTTAGAAAAGGTTACTCCTTTGATGGCGACGAGCCTCGTTGATTTGGTTGCACACAAGTTGGGAACTGAGGCGCAGTTTGAAGGTTTCGGCTATACGACTCCGGTTTCGAACATTAACATGGGGAATCGTGAAAGCATTTATAAGAAGATTAAAAAAATGACTGACAAGTTAAGTAGCCAATTAGCGCTTGCGGAAAAAATTGAAGCTGTTGATGCTAAACAGGTGGCATTGAAAGTATTAACAACCCATTTTCTGAGGGACATATCTGGAAATCTCCGTGCATTCTCAACTCAAAGTTTCCGCTGCAAGGTTTGTAACAAACGTTTCCGGCGTATACCACTTAAAGGAAAATGCTCAGAATGTGGAGGACCTATGTCGCTAACAGTGTACCGTGGCGGGATCGAAAAATATCTTGACGCCGCACGGCATCTTGTTGAAAAGTATGAATTGCCCAAATACTATCTTCACCGTCTTGCATTAGTGGAAGAAGAGATAACTACTCTGTTTGAAGGTAAGAAACCTCGGCAGATAAGCCTTGTAGATTTTGCTTAAGCTTTTTCTATCTGAAATGCAGAAATGTAGTTGATGGTTATGGCTAAACTGGTTTTTCATCCAAATGCTTACTTGAGTGAAACAAGGAATGTTCGGCAGGGACTGGTTTCGCGTACTAAAATTCTTAGAATTCTTGAAAGAAAGAGCACTACTGCAAAGACGCTGGCGGGGGAATCAAAGTTAAGCTACAATGTGATCCTTCACCATTTGCGACTTCTAGAAGGCGAGAAAATTGTTTTGCGTAAAAAGGGTAAGAAACCTTATTTTTGGGAGTTAACAGGCATGGGTCAGCAACGTTTGAAAACCATTTAACTCTTCCTTATTTTGAAAGGCATGTACAGGGTGATGAACCACATTTTGGGCAGTGATTGTCATATTTTCTCAGCGCAGCCTTTTCTAGGTCTATTTTGAGAACGTTGGCTAATGACGCAAGCCAAGCGATGACATCTGCAAACTCGTCTTCTAAGGCTTTCCGATCAGCGTTTTGCATAGCTTCTCCAAGCTCGTCAACTTCTTCTCTAAGCCATCTATACGTTCCCTCGACTCCTCGACCAGAGTCTCGGTGGAAATAAATATGCCCCATCATGTTCTGGAATGCTCTTATCGATGTCATAAATCAATCCTCAAAGTGCACCTTCTCAAAATATTTCAAAACAGAGTAGTTAAGGAATTCTATCCTCTTCTAAGAATATAAAATACTTCAACTCCCTGTTTCTTAATCTTCTTCAACGTCGATCATTCTCTTTGGGTAGAAGAATAGAATAAATGGTTTCTAGCGGATTTTTACGTATCTGTAAGCCTCTGCAGCAGCTTCAAAACAGTAGTGCATCCTTTGATAGTCTCTTCTAAACTCTGCGACATCCCTTTTGATTTTGTGAACATCTTCTTTGTCGATAATTACACGCTTTATAAATTCAGCAATTTCAGCCATCTCAGGCTCTTTCATTCCAAGCCTTGTTACCTCAGATGTGCCGAGCCTTATTCCTCCTGGGTGCATGAAGTGGCGGCCTTCTTTGATGTCCCAGGGAAGTAGGTTCCGGTTTATGATGATGTTCGCTTTTTCCAATG
>SMTZ1_10009334_pt1 | contig 40813 bp, 33 predicted proteins | sample DeeMarSWOR136_30_FD_25667 | JGI IMG/M metagenome (IMG submission 25667) | reverse complement strand
GTAAGGCGTGTGTTCCCTGGCAAATTTCTCGTAACGCTTTAAATCCTCTACAATTTCCGATTCTGCCAATTTTGCTTGGTTTATAAAGTAATGCAAGACAGAGAAAGGGGGGAAAAAAATCAAGATTGAATAGATCAGACATGAAACCAACGCCGGTCTTGGAAAGCAGCCATTTCCGCAGGCGGCGCGGCAGACCGAACAGCAAAAACAAGCCTCAAAGCCTTGATTGACCGGATGTCACGACTGTTCTTCCTCGGAGAATGCTTTCCGTTGGCGGAACTTTAAACGTTTTCCTGTCAGAAATGAATAATATCCTGCGGCCAAGAATCATTTCAATATCCATTGTGCTTTTTAGATAAAAAAAATTATAATATGAGAACTCATGGATAGTGAGACCAGGGAATCAGCCCGGATCCTTCCCAAAAAACTAATAGATTTTGTCCTCCAGACCGCAGACCATTTAGCTTCATTTCTAGTCAGTCTCCACATCGGACCCAATGTCTTGAGTGTCATGGCGCTATTGGCCGGGCTCGTTGCCGGCGTCCTGTTCATCTTCGAACTCCCCTTGTGGGCCGGCATTGCCATTTTCGTCTGCGGCGCACTGGACATCCTGGACGGAAAAGTCGCTGCCAACGCCAACAAGAAAAGCCTCTTTGGAGCCATGTTCGATTCTTCCCTTGACCGCTATTCGGAGTTTTTTATCTATCTGGGAATCGCCTATCACTTCAGAGACCACTGGGCTCTCTGGGTTGTATTCTTTACTCTTATGGGTTCCGGTATGGTCAGCTACACACGGGCACGGGCCGAAGGTTTGGGGTTTGAATGCCGAGTCGGCATCATGCAGCGGGCGGAGAGGATCGTTATCCTGTCCCTGGGAGCCATCCTGGGTTCGGCCCTGAAAATCTTTGACCCGCTGATGATCTCAGTCCTGGTCATAATCGCAGTGGTTTCCCACATCACGACAACCCAGAGGATACTGTATGTCAAGAAAGCTGCCAGACAAAAAAGACCGGGAAAGGAGGCCTCAAAGAATGGGTAAAATCAGAGTCGGGATAATCGGTGTGGGCAATTGCGCCTCCTCTTTGATCCAGGGCGTGGAGTACTATAAAAACGCCAAAGAATCCGATACCATTCCCGGAGTCATGCATGTCAACCTCGGCGGCTATCATATCCGCGATATCGAATTCGTCTCGGCCTTCGATATCGATAAGAACAAGGTGGGGAAAGATCTGAGTGAGGCTATCTTCACAGCGCCGAATAACACCACAAAGTTTGCCCGTGTTCCCCCTAAAAAAGTCAGAGTGGAACGGGGAATGACCCACGACGGGCTGGGAAAATACCTTTCCCAGATCATCCACAAAGCCCCGGGCTCCACAGCAGATGTCATCGGGATCCTCAAGGATACCAAAACGGACGTGGTCATCAATTATCTTCCGGTGGGAAGTGAAGAAGCGACGAAATGGTATATCGAGCAGGTTTTGAAGGCAAAATGCGCTTTTATCAACTGCATACCGGTCTTTATCGCCAGCGAGCAATACTGGCAGAGAAGGTTTGCGGAAAGGAATTTGCCTATAATCGGCGACGACGTGAAATCCCAGGTCGGGGCCACCATCCTTCACAGGACCCTGGTCAATCTTTACCTTGACCGGGCAATGCCCATCGACAGGACCTACCAGCTCAACACCGGAGGAAACACAGACTTCCTGAATATGCTGGAGAGGGAAAGACTGCGCTCCAAGAAAATATCAAAGACAGGAGCTGTTACGTCTCAGATTAAATCAAGAGGCCTTGATATTGCAAAGGAGAACATCCATATTGGCCCCAGTGATTACGTCCCCTGGCAGAAAGACAACAAGATCTGTTTTCTGCGCATCGAAAGCCGTCACTTCGGGGATGTCCCCACCTACCTGGACTGCAGACTATCTGTGGAGGATTCCCCGAATTCAGCGGGAGTGGTCATCGATGCCATCCGATGCTGTAAACTGGCCCTGGATAACGGCCTCTCCGGAGCGCTCCTCGGCCCCTCCTCCTATTTCATGAAAACACCCCCCCAACAGTATACCGACAGCGAAGCCAGAGAGCTGACCGAGAAATTCATAAAAAAATACGGCAAAACCGTTAGCAAGAAAGAATCTCAGCCCAGAAAAAAGAGAAAGAAGTAAAAATTGGGGACTGTCCCCAATTTTTCTTCATCAATTTTTTTGCTTAAAATGAATGCAAACAAGATCATCAGTTTGTTAATCGTATTTCTCTTTCTCTGCGCTGTTCAAGCCTGGGCAGTGGAAACCGGCGAGATCAAAGGGAAGGTCGCGGATGACAGCGGAGAAGGTCTGCCCGGAGTCGAAATAACAGCTACCAGCCCTCATCTCCTGGGAAAAAGGACGATCCTTTCTTCAAAGACCGGTGATTTTCATTTTCCGCTCCTTCCGGTGGGCGAATACACCCTGAGTTTCAAGCTGGAGGGATTCAATCCGGTCATCCAGGAGAACGTCATAGTGCGCCTGGGGCAGGTGACAAACCTTTCTGTCATCCTGGAGCTATCCGAGATCAGAAAAGAGATTGTCGTGACCGCCGAGACTCCTTTGATCGACAGAACTTCAACCGACACCAGCTTTCATCTGACCACAACTGACCTGGAAACGATTCCTTCCTTGAATCGAACGGTTGTCGATGCGGTCAAGGTCACTCCCGGAGTCACCGGAGTCCGGGTGAACACCCGTCGCGGCACAGCCAGCCAGGGACTGCCGAGCTTCAGGGGCGAAGGAGAGGAAGGAACCAACTGGGTCGTTGACGGACTCTCGATAAGCGGGGTGAGACTGAGAAACGCAGGCATGCAGCTCAACTTCGATTCCTTAGATGAAATCCAGGTCATCTCCGATCCCTTCAGCCCGGAATTCGGGTCTGCTTACGGAGGCATCGTCAACATGGTCACCAAGAGCGGGAGCAATGACCTTCGGGGCGAAATCTCCTTTGTCTTCACCGATAAAAGTCTCCAGGCTCCTCGAGAGGAGCAGCTTTCGGTCGTCAGCGAGCCCGATTCTTTCTCTCACTCCAACATCTATTTCAACCTGGGAGGACCGTTCATCAAAGACCGGCTGTGGTTCTTCCTGTCCAACAATTTCTTCATCGACACCGAGCAGACAAGAGACGGCTATGTGGATTATCTCCCTGTTCCAGGCGGCAGCCAAACACTCCGGAGCAACAACCTCTTCAGCAAATTGACCTACGCCGTCAACAGCAATCACAACCTTTCTCTGACTTCCATCTTCCACAAATCAAAGGACTTTTCCGACCTGATTTTCAGGCTGAACTACAAAGGAATCCTCAATTCGACCACTTTCATCGAGGCGGGATTGGGGCAGGTGAAAAGAGACGCTTTCACCGAGCCCGTGGACAAAGACCTCGGACCGGCCCAGTACTACATCGAAGACCTGGCCCGGAACATTCATAATTCCTACGGCAACGTCATTGATGACCAAGACCGCCTGGACTTCAATGTCAAGCTGACCAAACACATGGAGACCGAGACCCTCGGCCGCCATGAGCTCAGCCTGGGCTTGGAGTACTACCGCTTCTCCTCGCAGTTCAGGGTGGATTTCACCGGCCAGGATGAAGACCTTTATCCGGGCAACGGGTTTGATACCGGGACAAAGTATTATTTCGACAGCTGGTCCGGAGGCGGCGGGACACCCACTTTCTTTTACGAATACGGAGAATTCGACTTCATCAACTCCGCCCGGGGAATCGGGATATTCTTCAAAGACAAGATCACCTGGGGAAGGTTCACCCTTATGGCAGGAATCCGAAGCCAGACTCAGCTCTGCCTGGACAACAACAGAGAGAAGCTCTGGTCCTGGAACCTTCAGGATTTTTTCTCTCCCCGCTTTTCCCTGGCTGTGGACCTAACAGGGAACGGAGTGAATGTCCTCAAACTCGGATGGGGAAGATTCTCAGACCTCATCACCACCATGCCGCTGGGGCTTCTCAGCTCTGGCGCAGGATTGAAGTTCCGCACCTACCGCTGGCAGGGGCCTTCGACTCCCACTGAGTCAGAGCTCCATGACCCTGCCAACTGGCTCTTCGAGAATGAACAGGGTGCTCAACCCTTCGAGATCGAAAAGGGATTGGAGCCGAATTTCCTCAACCGCATCCTCATCGAATACGACCGGAAGCTGGGAAAAAACTGGGCGTTCAAGGCGCGTTATGTACGCACCCAGGCAAAAGACCTGCTTGAGGTCCTGGCTGTCTTTGATATCACAGCCGGGTATAAATTCCTCTACGATAACTTCGAATACAAAAGAAGAAACTATCAGGGTTTTGAGATCGAGCTCAACGGAAAAATAGGGGATGATTTTTTTCTGTATGCCTCATACAGCCATGCTTCGGCCAAAGGGACCAACCCTGGCCAGAGCGAGACCGGATCCTGGTCCCAGGAGGAAGGAAGCACCAATTACATCGGACTCTTCGGAAACCATATCCTCATCCCTGACCTTCCCGGCCTGGAGGATGAAAAAGCCTATTATGACTGGGCCCTGGGTGGGTTGGGAGGAAGAGGGATCGGGGACGAACGCTGGTATGGAAAGCTTCCTTACTCCGTTGACCACAATCTCAAGCTGAGCTCTGTCTACATGGCCCCCTTTGGATTCACCTTTTCCGCTGCTTTTGAGTGGATATCCGGGTATTACTGGGAAAAGCTGGGTTATGTGCCCTTTTTTGGAGGATACTATTCCTTTCCTGAAGGAAGAGGGACGAGAGAGACCGAACCCCATTTCTACCTGGATCTGGGCGTGGAAAAAGAAATTTCGCTGGGCAGTCTCCGACTCTCTCCAGACTTGTCGCTGCTCCTCAGGCTGGATGTCTTTAACGTCCTGGACAGCCAAGAAGCCATCTCCCATGTCAAAGAGGATATTCCCATATTCGGGGAAGTATGGGCGAGGCAGCAACCCCGCCAGGCCAGAATCCTCATAAAACTTAAGTGGTAAAAACAGGAACATAAAGACTTGTTTAATAATTGAAGCATGTCCCAAACTAATGGGACTGAAGTGCCCAGAACAAAAAGTATACTTCAATTATCATTGCGCTTGGCATTTTTTAAATGGTGTCATTGCGAGCGCAGCGTGGCAATCTCATTGAATGAATTTACAAGGTAAAAAAATGTCCGCTTCTCTTATAAGATTGCCACGCTGCGCTCGCAATGACACAATAATGAGATTGCCGCGCTCCCTTTGGTCGCTCGCAATTAAATATGATAGCACACGTATGATAAGCGATATATAATAAATGACTTATGATACACACGAGATGATAGATATTGCCTCACTATTCTGAGAAGAATAGCTGAAGAGGAAGCGTGGTCAGGAACGGTGTAAAAAGAGGATGGGTGGAAGGGATGGCTAAAACCTTATCGACCTTATCCTGGATTTCTTTATCCTCCTCAAAAGCCACGGCCAGGATGTACCCGACCCGCGTCTTGATCTCCGATATGTTGCTCAGCATTTTCTCATACACGTTATCCCTGGGAACAACGGCCAAGGTCGGCATCTTCTCGTCGATGAGGGCGATCGGCCCGTGTTTCATCTCCCCTCCCGGATATCCCTCCGCGTGAATATAGGATATCTCTTTAAGCTTGAGAGCGCCCTCAAGAGCCACAGGAAAATTGATGCCCCGTCCCAGGTAGAGAAAATGGGAAAAAGACAGGAACTTCAAGGATAGATCCTCAATATGCTTGGCCTGGTTGAGAATATTCTCCATCCGATGAGGAATCCTCTGCAGGTCCTCGATCAGGGAAAGACTTCTCTTTTCATCAAGGCGTCCTTTAACCAGAGCGAGATGAAGCGCGAAAAGGGCCAATGCTGCCAGTTGGGCTGAAAAGGTCTTAGTCGCTGCGACCCCGATCTCAGGGCCGGCATGAGTATAGAGGACTCCGTCTGATTCTCTGGTGATCGAGGATTTGACCACGTTGCACAGGGCAAGAGTCAGCGGTTTGTTCTTTTTGGCGGTTCGCAGGGCAGCCAGAGAGTCAGCGGTCTCCCCGGATTGGGAAATGACCATGACCAGGGCATCCTTGTCCAGGATAAAATCCCGGTAGCGGTATTCAGAAGCATACTCCACATCCACAGGGATCCGGGCCAAGCTCTCGATGAGATGTTTGCCCACCAGGCCCGCATGAAAAGAGGTCCCGCAGGCGATGATCACCACCCGGTTGATCCTTTTCAAGGCCGCTTCGGAAATCCCGATCTCATCCAGGAACACCTTCCCGGAATCCAGTGAAACCCTGCCTTTGAGCGTATCCCTGACGACCTGAGGCTGTTCGAATATCTCCTTGAGCATGAAATGTTTGAAGCCTCTCTTCTCGACCATGAGCGGGCTCCAGGTGAGCCGGTCCGCCTTTTTTTCGAGGGTTTTTCCCTTGAAATCGCAAAATTTCACTCCTCTGGATTCGATGACCGCCATCTCCCCATCTTCAAGAAAAACGATCTCTTGAGTATGGCTGAGAAGAGGATTGAGGTCAGAAGAGACAAAATATTCCCCCTTGCCTAATCCGACAACAGCAGGAGGGCCATTCTTGGCAGTCACGATCTTCTCCGGCTCCTGAAGCGATACCACGGCGATGGCAAAGGCTCCCTCCAAATCCCGGGCAGCCTGCTGGACAGCTTTCTCTAGTGATCCTTGATAATATTTCTCGATGAGGTGAGCGATAACTTCGGTATCTGTCTCTGTTCGAAAAGTGTGTCCCTCTTTTGCGAGCTTTTTCTTCAAGGAAAGATAATTCTCGATGATCCCGTTGTGCACGACGACCAGCGAACCTGTGCAATCCTGGTGCGGATGGGCATTCTCCTCGGAAGGACGGCCATGAGTCGCCCAGCGGGTGTGCCCCACGCCACAGTATCCATCAGGAGAGGCTGATCCCAGGTGTTTTTCCAGGTCGCCAATCTTTCCCTTGACCCGCTTCAAATGGATCCGGTTCTCATCCACGACGGCGATCCCGGCTGAATCGTACCCTCTATACTCCAGCTTCTTCAGTCCGTCAACAAGAATAGGGACGACGGCTTTAGGGCCCAGATATCCGATGATGCCGCACATTACTTTTTCCGCTTTCTCCGAGACCAGTTTTTCTTCTCGACCTGTTTTGTCCGGGAAACGGCCAGGGAATCCGGAGAGACATCTTTGGTGATGGTCGAACCCGCTCCGATGTAAGCTCTTTTGCCTATCTTGACCGGAGCGATGAGCTGGGTTCCTGACCCGATAAAGGCTCCTTCGTCGATAAAGGTCTTATATTTCTTTTGTCCATCGTAATTGCAGGTGATCGTTCCTGCGCCGACATTCACTTTTCCTTTGATCTCACAGTCTCCCAGGTAGGAAAGATGCATGGCCTTGGATTGACTTCCCAGGACCGTCTTTTTCATCTCGACAAAATTCCCCACCTTTGCCTTCTTGCGGATGAGCGAACCAGGCCTGAGCCGTGAGAACGGGCCAACCTGGGCCTCATCCTCGATGATACTTTCTTCGATCATGGTCGAGCTGAGAATTTGGACCCGGCTTCCGATCCTGGAATCCCTTATATGGGTAAAGGGATAAAGCCGGCATCCCCGACCGATGACCGAGCGTCCCTCGATGATCACCGAAGGATAGATGACTGTGTCTTCTGCTATGCTTACGTTCAGGTCGATCCAGGTGGTTTTCGGATCCAGGATGGTGACGCCCTTCTCTGTAAGGTCTTTAACTTTTCTCTCCCGCAGGACCTCTATGGCCTGGGCCATCTCATACCGGCTGTTGACACCGATGAACTCTCCGCTATGATCGGTCTTATAGAAGCCGATCTTTTTCCCTTCCCGGGACATGATGCCGGTCACATCTGTCAGGTAGAACTCCTTTTTCTTGTTCTTGTTCGAAACCTTGGACAGAACTTCAAGAAGGCCCCTGATCCTAAAAAGATAGATTCCGGTATTGACTTCCTTGATCTTCCGCTCTGCGGGAGAAGCATCCCTCTCCTCGACAACTCTGATTGCATCATCTGACCGAATCACACGGCCGAAACCCGTGGGATTCTCCAGTTCAGCGCTTAAAAACGTCAGGGCGTTTTTCTCTTTTTTATGGAGAGCCAGTAACGGCCTCAATGTCTCAGGTCTCACCAGCGGAAGGTCTCCGTTGATGACGAGAAGATCCATATCGCTCTTTTTCTGGAGCACATTCTTTGCAGCCAGAACCGCGTGCGCTGTCCCCAGCTGTTCTTTTTGAACGACAAAAGCTACCTCTCCGTGTTTGAATTCTTTCATGATCTCTTCTTTTTGGTAGCCCACAACAATATAGACCTTTTGCGGCTTCAGCTTGAGGACAGTATCCACCACCAGTCGAAGCATAGGTTTCCCCAAGAAGGGATGGAGGACCTTGACCTTATCCGATTTGAACCTGGTCCCCTTTCCGGCGGCTAAGATAAGAGCGATAAAACCCTGATTCATGCCATTCTGGTAATCAGTTTAAATTTTTTATCCTCCCAGAGAGGTTCGAAATCACTCTCATTCTGGGCGAGAGTGCTAAAAAACTTATCGAGCTGTATGGCCTTCTTCAGATGTTCAAGACACTGTTCCTGCTCTCCCATAAGGCAGTAGGTATCTGCCATCAAATAAGGTATCTTGCCTTCTTTGGGATTCATATCCCGAGCCTTTTCCAGTAGCTTCAGAGCCTCTTCATACTCTCCTTGATTTATCTTATAAACACTGTAGTAATAATAATCTTCAAACGTACTCAGTTGAACTTTTTCTTTTTTCTCCCTTGAGGCACAGATTTCCAGGTAGATCTGGGCCCGGTCGATCAACTCCCTCTCAGAGGCAAACTTCTCCACAAAGGCTTTGAGGAGCTCGGTCGCTTTACCAAATTCTCCTTTATGAAAAGCCTTCATTGCCTGAGTAAAAGCGTCCAGGGCTTTTTCATAGTCATCTTTTCTGGCTTTTTCCTTTTCTTTTGCTTCAACCATGACCTATCCTTTAGATGTGTTTTTTGATTTTGTCATTCTATCTCAGAAAAGAGACTTTGACAAGAGAAAACTGGGGTCAGGGTATAGCTTCGGCATATTCCGGGTTATGGAGGAGAAAGCGGACGGCTTTCAGATGAAGTCTGTGGCCGGCCTTGTGTGCGTTGAAATGTCCGACCACAGGAGAGCCCAGCAGAGAAAGGTCTCCGATCAAATCCAATATCTTATGTCGTACACATTCATCCGGAAAGCGAAGCGGCCCGCTGACCGATCCTTTGTCATCGAAGACCACGGCGTTCTCCAACGAACCTCCCAGGGCTAAATCCTGGGCTCTGAGGCTGGGGACATCCTTCAAAAATCCAAAGGTTCGCGAGGGAGCGATCTCCGTCACGAAACTTTCTGGATTCAGGGCCAGAGTCAACTCCTGTCTCTGGATAAGGGGATGGTCGTATTCAATGCAATAGGTGATCCTGAACGCTACGTCAGGAGCAAAGGATACAGAGGCTCCTTCTTCTTCAAGCTTGAATGGTTTGAGTATCTTAACGAGCTTTTTTTGCTCGGGAAGAGGCTGCAGCCCGGCATCCTGGACAGCCAGAGCAAAAGGAGCGGCACTCCCGTCCATGATGGGGATCTCCTCCCCATTCAGCTCCACAATCAGGCTATCGATCCCGAAGATATAAAGAACAGCCAGCAAATGCTCGAGGGTCTGAATCCGGCATCCTTTGGATTCGAGGCAGGTGGAGTTTTTGGTTTTGACGGTTCCCGGATCGAGAGGAAGCTCTAAATCATTGAGATCCGTGCGGCGAAAAACGATCTGCCCGGATGGGGACGGTTTTAAAAGAATATCGACTTTTTTCCCGGTGTGTATTCCGATCCCTGAGAGAGGAATCTCTTTTCGGATTGTTGTCTTCTGTTTCAAAATAAACTCAAAATTCTGAAAAAACAGATAACTCCTTTTTTCTAAAGGGATTACCCAGTATACCCCAAAACCCGCTTCCCCGGCAAACACGAAGGGGTCAGGGCTCGACATTAGACATTTCATAATTATCTATAATATTTTTAAATTTAATTTTTTTATCGTCGGAATAATGCCTTCAGTAAATCAGTAAACAAAATAACTTAAAGTGTCTAATGTCGAGCCCTGACCCTATTTATATTTATCTGGATATCTGGTAGAATCAGGCTGATGAAATCCCAGCTCGAAGAAATCCTGAAAAAGGTCCAGCAGGGAAAACTTTCTCCTGAAAAGGCCCTTCAAACCCTGAAGGATTATCCTTACCAAGACCTAACCTTCGCCAAAATCGACCATCACCGTGAATTGAGGAAGGGATACCCAGAGATCATCTACGGCCTGGGAAAAACCGAAGACCAAATAATCAAAATAGCTCAAGCGATAATCAAGAAGGGAAGCAACCTGTTGATCACCAAAGTCGGGCCAGAGCTCTTCAGGAACTTGAAGAAAAAAATCCCGCGGGCCAAGTACAATCCTCTGGCCAAGACGATCTATCTCCGCCAGCAAAAGCTTGTCCCTGGAAAAGGGAAAATTGTCATTATTACCGCAGGCACATCAGACATTCCGGTCGCTGAAGAAGCCGCCGTAACCTGCGAGATTCTAGGAAACGATGTGGAAAAAGTCTATGATGTCGGTGTGGCCGGCCTTCACCGCTTATTCGGCGAATACGAGAAAATCCAGAAGGCAAGGGTCATTATCACCGTGGCCGGGATGGAAGGAGCCTTGCCCAGCGTAGTGGCCGGAGTGGTCAATATCCCCCTGATCGCAGTTCCCACCAGTGTCGGCTATGGAGCCAGCATGAAAGGTCTGGCCGCCCTTCTGGCCATGCTCAACTCATGTCCGGGCGGAGTTGGGGTCGTCAATATCGACAACGGCTTCGGCGCAGGATATCTCGCCAGCCTGATAAACCATCTTTAAAAAGGATAAGAAACCTACCTTAAAAAGAGGGTAAGTCTCTATCTTTTTTTACGAGAGAACTCAAGGTATAGCCTCGAATTGGAAGCCTGCTCTTTTTTGCTGTTATATATATAAAACTTTGATTTTTAGTGACTTAGACCTTGACAATTGACCATCTCGTTCCTATATTTACTTGTAGTCTGTTTCGGCAAAAAAAAGACAATTATGGAAGCTATTGACCAGATTAAGCAGGTTTCTAACATCGTCGAGATCGCTTCTCAATACACCACATTGAGAAGACGCGGGCGAAAGCACGTCGGACTCTGCCCTTTTCATTCCGAAAAGTCTCCCTCTTTCACCGTGGACGAGGAAAAGCAGCTCTATCACTGCTTTGGCTGCGGAGCTGGCGGCGATATTTTCACCTTGATCATGGAGAAAGAAAACCTCAGTTTTCCTGAAGCTCTGAGGTTTCTGGCGGAAAAATATAATATCAAGCTTCCGGAAAGAAAAAAGCTATCCCCCCAACTGGTAAAATTGGAAGAGGAGCTGTTCAAGATAAACGAAGATGCTCTCGCTTTTTTCAAAAAGAACATGTTCAACACCAAAGAAGGAGAAAAAGCTCTCCAGTATCTCAACAAGAGGAACATAACTTCCGATACCATCCAAAAGCTCAAGATAGGTTACTCTATGAATTCCTGGGATTCTCTGATTTCCTTTTTTCAGGGAAAAGGTATCAAGCCTAAGATTCTCGAGAAAGCGGGTCTGGTCCTGTATAACGAAAAGAAGGCCAGTTATTATGACCGGTTCAGGGGAAGAATCATCTTTCCCATTTTCACCATCACTGGAAAGCCTGTCGCCTTTGGCGGAAGGACCATATTTGATGCGGAGCCAAAATATCTGAATTCCCCGGATACACCCATTTACTCCAAAGGCAAGCTGCTCTATGGATTGAACTTCTGTAAGGATTCCATACGGGAAAAAGGCGAGGTGGTCATGGTCGAAGGTTACACAGACTTTCTTGCCCTTTTCCAGGCGGGAATAGCCAATGTCGCCGCATCTCTGGGCACCAGTTTGACTCTTGACCAGGTCTCCCTTGCCAAACGATTTGCCCCCCGAATCATTGCCAGCTACGACGCTGATAAGGCTGGGAAAAAGGCCGCTGAACGGGCCATATCACTCTGTTTCGAAAACGGTGTGGAGATCAAAGTCTTGAATTTACCTCAAGGATTTGACCCTGATAGCTATATCATGAAATTTGGAGCAGAAAAATTTTCAGTCCTGGCGAAGGAAAGCACTCCGGGGCTGAAATTCCTGATCAACAGCCATCTTCAGGAGAAAAACGAAGAGACTCCTGAAGAGAAAGCCCGGGTCGCCAAAAACATAATCGGTGAAATCCAAAAAATTCCTGACCCTGTTATCCGGAGTGAATACGTGAAGCAGGCCAGTGAGCATCTTTCCGTAGAAGAGAACGTGTTGAGGTCAATGCTTCAGAAAAAAACTTCAGAAAAAGAAAGAGAAGCACAGCCGGGTTTTCTTAACGCAGAGAAAAGGCTCCTTCAAATTCTTCTTGAAGAAAAGGAAATAGCCCCTTATATCTTTTCTGAAATCAAAAAAGAGTACTTCCAAGGGCTTAAAGGCGAACCCATATTCACCGCTCTAGCAGAGAGCTTCAAGAAAGGAAAGAGTTCCAACCTTCACGAGTTAAAGGTAAAGATCGATCCTTCCTTGTTGAGTTCTCTCTCCGAAACACTCTTGGAAAAAGAGCAGGAAGCTTCCGTCGAAGAGGCTTTTGAATGCCTCAATGCTCTGAGGCAGCTCTCGCTCGAAAACCAGGCTAAAAAATTGAAATCCGAGATCGCCAGATTAGAGAGAAACGGAGATAAGGAGAGAATCCTTCCGCTCGTCAAACAAATACAGGAAATGAAAAAGCAGCTATCAATACTATCGCAACGCAACTATCAGAATTTAAGTTCTAATAAAAGCGATCTTCTCGAAGAAGAGAGGAGTTAACATTGTCTTCGGATAATAAATACCAGAAAGACGAAATCAGCGAACTCATTTCCAAAGGAAGGAAGCAAGGATACCTTCTTTTTGAAGAAATCGATAAAACCTTCCAGGATGACTCTGATTCTGAGGGAAATTTCAAGGAATTCCTCAGCTCAATGGACGACTACGGGATCAAAATCCTCGATTCCAAACAGAGAGAAATCGTCCCCAAAAAAAGAAGGAGTGATCTTGTTTCCCTTCAAGGGCTGGAGAGAACAACCGACCCTGTAAAGCTTTACCTGAGAGAAATGGGGAATATTTCCCTCCTCACCCGGGAGGGAGAGATTTCCATAGCCAGGGAAATTTGTCCTGAATGAAATCCTCTCTTTGGAGGAAAAAATCAAAGAGGACCCTGAAATCATGTACGAAATGTTCGACATCAGTGAGGATGAGCTCGCCGAAGGAAAACTCGAGGCCAAGAAGAAACAGATAATGGCTAAAATCAAAAAAATCAGGGAACTCAGTGTCGAGCTGGACAGCATCCCTTCTTTGAAGAAAAATACATATCAGCGGGGGCGCCTGATTGTCGAGATGAGCCGCCTCATCAGGGAGCTCAACATCCGTCCCGGACACAGGGAAGTCATTATCGACGAACTTCAAGAAAAGTTAAAAGCCATCAACGAGTATGAAGAGGCGAAGGAAGAGGTCAATCTTTCTCTCAGCCGGGTCAAAAGCAAGAAACAAGAAGGAATCCTGAAGGAAAAAATCAAGGAAATCAACAAGCTCTTAAAGATATATGAAAAGGATATCGGCCTTGACTCCCAGGCTTTAAGGAAAACGCTCCGGGCCATAGCCACCGGGAAAAAAATCAGCGATCAGGCAAAAAAAGAGCTCGTTGCTGCCAATCTCAGACTTGTCGTCTCCATCGCCAAGAAATACAGCAACCGCGGCCTTCAGTTTCTCGACCTGATTCAGGAAGGGAACATGGGATTGATGAAGGCAGTGGATAAATTCGAGTACCGCAGAGGGTATAAGTTTTCGACCTATGCGACGTGGTGGATCAGGCAGGCCATTACCCGGGCTATTGCTGACCAGGCCAGGACCATCAGGATCCCGGTTCACATGATAGAGACTATCAACAAATTGATCAGAGTTTCCAGAAGCCTCGTTCAGGAAATCGGCAGAGAGCCCACCTGTGAAGAAATAGCCAAGAAGATGGATATGTCCGTTAACAAGGTGAGGAAAATCATAAAAATCGCTCAGGAGCCCATCTCCCTGGAAACACCTATCGGAGAAGAAGAGGACAGCCATCTCGGAGATTTCATCGAAGACAAGGTCTTGCCTTCACCTCCGGATGCCGTAATCAACATAAACCTGAGAGAACAGATCGGAGAAGCCTTGAAATCCCTTACCGAGAGAGAGGCTAAGGTCTTGAAGATGAGGTTCGGGCTGGGGGATGGAAACGAACACACACTGGAGGAGGTCGGTCAGCAATTCAAGGTCACGCGTGAAAGAATCAGACAGATCGAGGCCAAAGCCCTCCGAAAGCTCAAGCATCCCAGCCGCAGCCGCAAACTGAAATCCTTCACAGAGAATAATTAACCTGAATTATTCATAAAATATGCCGACTTTCTATCCAAATCAACCATTATGAATAATATTTCATCCTATGTCGGCATCTTTTCCCCTCCGGGCGAGCCGATCTGACGACCTGCAGTTAAGAAAAATTGTCATCGCGAGCGAAGCGTGGCGATCTCATGTTCATGCGCAAAAGCATGGGATTGCCACTGTCGCTTCGCTCCTCGCAACGACGTCTGCTTTGTTGCGGCCCATTCGCGGTGGACGACCACAGCTTCATGACCCGACGCCTCGCACCTGCTGCAACCTCGACTCGTGAATAATCCAGGTTAACTAAGTCAACTTGGAGGGGGAATTGACTTCCCCCTTCCAACGCTCGCTTCCGCTCGCTGCTTCCCTTTCTCGGGCGGGGCAAAACCCACTCCCTACGACCAAGGAGGCATACCCCCTTGGATTCCCCGAGGATCGGTTCTCCTTGGCAAGCTGCGGGGTAAATCATCCGATCGTTAAAAATTCAGATACAATTTATCGCCACCACATTCCAAACGCTCAACAAACCGATCAAGTGATCAGGTGAAATTGAATATAATTTTGATATGTGCTATAAAAATGAACAGGGCCTATAGCTCAGCGGTAGAGCCACCGGCTCATAACCGGCAGGTCCCAGGTTCGAATCCTGGTAGGCCCATTTTTACAGAGAGAGAAAGATGTGGATATCGAGTTCGACAAACTGATTCATCTTCAGGAGCTTGACACTGAAATAACGCATCTCTCTCGTTTCCTTGAAAACGTTCCCCGCCAAATCGAGGACATCACTCAAAAAAAGGAAGAGGTCTTCCAGATCATCACTCAAGCCAAAGAAAAACTGGCCCAAAACCAGAAAAAAAGGAGAGATTTAGAAGCGGAAGTCAAGGCAATCCGGGAAAAAACCACCAAGTACAACCTTCAGCTCAATGAAGTCAAAACCAACATAGAGTACAAATCCCTGCTTAAAGAAATTGAGGAAGCCAAACAGAGGATAACCGAAATGGAAGATGAGATCCTCAACGAGATGCTCAGCGCAGACGAGATCGAAGAGGAAATAAGGAGTGCCAATCAGAAGTACAACGAAGCTGAAAAAGAATTCTCCAAGGAGAGAAATATCCTCCAGCAGAAACAAAAAGAATCCGAAGCCAAACGAGATAAGCTGAACAAAGAGAAAGAAGAACTGATGGCCAAAATTCCTGATGACCTGATTCGCCTCTATCTAAAAATTTTCTCATCGAAGCACGGAATTGCTCTCTCCCCTGTAACCGGAGAGTTCTGCTCCCTGTGCCATATGCGTGTCCGACCCCAGGTCCTCAATGAGCTGAAAGGGAACGAAAATATTATCCTCTGCGAAAATTGCGGGAGAATTCTTTACTTTCTGGCTCAGAAAGCTTGAGGTCAAGGAATGAAGAGGGATGTCATGCCCTCATTCCCTATACATCGAATCTATGACATTATTGTATCTCTCTTCGATGATATTCCTCTTCACTTTTAGGGTCGGCGTGATTTCTCCTTTCTCGAGCTCAAAATCCTTGTCCATCAGGCTGATTTTTTTGATTTTTTCATAAGAGGCAAGATTCGGAGTCGACCTGTCAATCTCCGCTTCTATGAAACTCTGGATCCTTTCGTCTTTGACCAGGTCGCTCATCGTTTCAAAAGCGATGTTGTTCGACTTGGCATACTCTTCGAGCTTTTCAAAATTCGGGATAACCAGAGCCGATATGAACTTTCTCTTGTCTCCGATAACGACCACATTATCGATATAGGGATTGGTCTTGAGAATGTTTTCTATGGGCTGCGGTGCCACATTCTTCCCCCCTGAAGTGACAATGATGTCTTTCTTCCTGTCAGTTATGACCAGAAATCCATCTTCATCTATGTGACCGATATCCCCTGTCCGGAACCAATCCCCGTCGAACACCTCTTGCGTAGCTTCTTCTCTTTTATAATAAGCTTTCATCACATGCGGCCCTTTTGTCAGGATCTCTCCATCATCGGCGATCTTCACCTCGACTCCCGGAATCGGAGGGCCGACCGAGCCGAATCTCAGTTTATCAAACGTGTTGACCGATACGACAGGAGAAGTCTCGGTCAATCCGTAGCCTTCTAAAACCACTAAGCCCATCGCGTAAAAGAATTCAGCGATATCCTTGGAGAGCGGAGCAGACCCGGAGACAAAAAACCTGACCCGTCCCCCTGTTCTGGCAATGATCTTGGAATAGACGAGCTTACTGGCCAGGTTTCGCTTGAAGTTCAGGAACCCCGATATGGGCTGATTATTCAGCCTTCTCTGGCTGTATTTTCTTCCCACCTTGAGTGCCCAATAGAAGATCTTTCTTTTCAAGCCTGAGCTGGCAAGGACATTATCCATAACCCTGGCGTAAAACTTTTCCAAAATGCGAGGGGCAAGAGCCATCACGTGCGGCCTTATTTCAAGCAGATTCTGGGGCACGGTATCAAAACCCTCCGCAAAGCCAATGGTGCAGCCTTTATAGAGATAGACGAATTCAACCATCCTCTCAAAAACATGGGAGAGAGGCAGGAGAGACATGGACGTGTCCTTATCTGAAAAAGGGAGAAGAGGCGCGCAGGTGACAACATTGCTGACGAAATTGCTGTGCATGAGCATGACGCCTTTGGGCAGTCCGGTTGTCCCTGAAGTGTAGATAATGGAAGCGATATCAGAAGGCTTAACCTCCAAAGCTCCTTTTTCAAACAGCTCAGGATTGTTCTTCTCCGCCTGCATGCCCTTCTGGATGACATCTTCAAAGGACAGCGTCCCTTCAGGAGATCCGGGATCAAAACTGATGTAATGGGTTACCTTTGTCAGTTCAGCCTTGATAGCCCAGACCTTCTCCCAGAGATCCGGCTGGGAGCAGAGGATAATCTTAGCGTCAGAATCATCGATGATGTATTTGATCTGGCTAGGGACAAGGGTTGTGTAGAGGGGAACAGTGATCCCACCCAGGCAGAGGTTGGCTACATCTGAAATAACCCACTCCGGCCTGTTTTCGGAAATTATGACCATCTTATCGCCAGCACCCAGCCCCAGCTCTCTCAGCCCTAAGGAGAAGTGCCTGACTTTTTCGGCAAACTCCTGGGTTGAGATAGGAACATACTGGCCCTCTTTCTTATAAAGCATCAAATCGTCTTTGATGTAAGTTTTCACTGAATTGAGGAAAAGCTGACTGATTGTTTCGACCATGATTCCCTCCTTGATAAATGTGCGTTAATTTTAAAGAAGAAAAGAAGCAACTGTCAAGTCCATAGTCAGAAGGGGAAGAATTTCCAAATCCGTTATAAAAAATGTTTTTGGAAATTCCTCTGCTCCCTTCAGATTTTTCACGCCATTCCTTCATCGCCCTCTGCGGCGGCCTCAAAACTGCGCACCTTGATTTTTTTCTGCTCAAACATTTCGACCGGCCGAAACGGCTTCCCTTGAGGGCGCCTCAGGAAGGCTAAATCTTCAAGGTCGCCTCGGATCTTTCCAAAAACATTTCTATTCTTCTTAAGTATCACGGATTTGGAAATACTTCCCCCCATACAATGTGGAGGGGGGAGGATCTTGGCAAGGATGGAGGGGGAACCGCCGCCACCAGATAATATAGCTAGCTTTCTCTGACCTTGGCGATAGAGACGACCTTATCCCCTTTTTCAAGGTTGATTATCCTTACGCCCTGGGTAGCCCTTCCAGAGGGACGGACCTGTTCTGTTTTAATCCGTATCACCTTTCCCATCTCTGTAATCAAGAGCATCTCTTCATCCGAGGTTACGACCATTCCCACCGCATTCCCTATCTTCTTGTTCACCCTCAGGTTAATCACACCCTTCCCCCCTCTTCGATGCCTGGGGTATTGGCTGATATCCGTTTTCTTTCCACAGCCCTTCTCGCTGGCAGTGAAGATGAATTTATCCTTGGGATCGGCGACGATCATTCCGATAATCTCGTCTTTGGAGCTTAAAGAGATAGCTTTAACTCCGGCAGCCGTCCGTCCCATCGGTCTTATCTCGCTCTCTTTGAACCGGATGGCTTTCCCCGACTTTGTCCCGATCAAAATGTCTTTTTTTCCATCGGTCAGCTTGGCCATCAGCAGCTCACTCTTTTTCCTGAGACTTATGGCAATGATCCCGCCTTTTCGAATGTTGCGGAAATCGCTCAACTTTGTTTTTTTGATCAGCCCGTTCGAGCTCAGCATCACGACGTAGCGGTCTCCGGAAAAATCCTTGACCGCGACAACAGAGGAGACTTTTTCATCCGGCTCGAGCTGGACCAGATTTTTGATCGATTTTCCCCGGCTGGAGACCCCCACATCCGGTATGTACAGCGCCTTCAACCAGTAAAGGCGTCCCTTGTTGGTCAAAATCAGCATGTAGCTGTGGGTGGAACAGATAAAAAGATCCTGCACTACGTCTTCGGCCTTCATGCTGATTCCCCTTCTCCCCTTTCCGCCCCGACTCTGAAAATGATAATAACTTAAAGAAGTCCGTTTTACGTAGCCAGATGACGTGTAAGTGACGGCAACGTCTTCCTCTTTGATCAGATCCTCAGGCTTCAGCTCCTCGATGGCTTCCTCTTTGATCTCTGTCTTCCTCTGGTCCTGGTAGGATTCCTTGATCTCTTTCAATTCGTCAACAATGATATTCAGGATAAGTTCTTCACTCCTCAGAATTTTTCTCAGTTTTGTGATTAACTTCTTCAAATCCTTGTATTCTCTCTGGATCTTTTCCCTTTCCAGTCCTGTCAATTTCTGCAGCTGCAGGTCCAGGATGGCTTGAGCCTGAATCTTGGTCAGATGAAAGTTGGTGATGAGCCCTTTGCGCGCCTGTTCGACAGTCCGCGAAGAGCGGATAAGGCTGATGACCTCATCCAGATTATCCAGAGCGATGGTCAACCCTTCAAGGATATGGGCCCTTAACTCGGCTTTCTTCAATTCGAAGCGTGTCCGGCGGCGGACAACATCCTGACGATGGGAAATAAAGTAGCGCATCATATCGAGAAGCCCGAGCAGCTTCGGCTGCTTCTCGACAATAGCCAGCATGATAATGCCGTAGGATGACTGGAGGGCAGTGTGTTTATAGAGGTTGTTCAAGATGACCTCAGGAAACTCTCCCTTTCTGATCTCGATCACAACCCGCATGCCTTCTCTGTCAGACTCGTCTCGTATATCTGCAATTCCTTCGATTTTCTTGCTGTTCACAAGGCCGGCGATATTCTCCAGCAGCCTGGCTTTGTTCACTTGAAAAGGGATCTCCGTGATGACGATGCGGTCTCTCTCGTTCTTGCGGCCCCTTTCGATCATGGCTCGCGCCCTTAGACTGATGATCCCTCTGCCCGTGCTGTAAGCTTCCTTGATTCCTGCCAAGCTAAAAATATACCCGCCGGTCGGGAAATCCGGACCCGGCACATGCTTCATGATGGTCTCCAGGCTGGCTTTGGGATGCTGGATCAGATGAATGATGCCGTCGATGACTTCTCCGAGGTTATGGGGAGGGATATTGGTGGCCATCCCCACGGCGATCCCCGATCCTCCGTTCACCAGGAGGTTGGGGAACTTGGCCGGAAGAACTTCAGGCATCTCTAGGCTGCCGTCATAGTTAGGGACGAAGTTAACGGTGTCTTTCTCGAGGTCGGCCAGAAGCTCCTGGGTGATCTTTTTCATCCGGACTTCGGTGTACCTCATCGCAGCGGGCGGATCCCCGTCGATCGAGCCAAAATTTCCCTGCCCGTCCACGAGCGGATAGCGAAGGCTGAAATCCTGAGCCATTCGGACAAGGGTATCGTAAACCGCTGACTCACCATGAGGATGATACTTTCCTATCACGTCTCCCACGATGCGGGCAGATTTCTTATAGGGTTTATTCCAAGAATTTCCCACATCGTGCATGGCATAAAGCGTTCGGCGGTGGACGGGCTTCAAACCGTCCTTGATGTCTGGGATGGCCCGGCCGATGATCACGCTCATGGCGTAATCCAGGTAGGACCGCTTCATCTCTTCTTCGAGACTGACCACAGACAATTCCGGCAGTTTATTGTTCAACGCTTCTCCTAATCATGTGTGAAGTGAGGCTTTTGATCTATCAAATATCCAGGTTTTGGGCTTCGAGAGCATTGGCCTCGATGAAATTCCTCCGCGATTCAACCTCTTCTCCCATCAGGATGGTGAAAACCTTATCCGCTTCCACCGCATCCTGGACGGAAACTTGGAGCAAATATCTCTTCTCCGGATCCATGGTCGTCTCCCAAAGCTGCTGAGGAGTCATCTCTCCCAATCCTTTATATCTCTGGACTACGATGCCTTTTTTGCCGTGTTGGAAGAGATAGTCCAGAAGCTTTGCTTCGTTATCGACCTTCACCTTCTCGCTGTCAGCTATGATCTGGAAAGGGGACTTGAAGTCTTCGAGCTCCTTGTGCAGCTTGTAGAGGTTTTTGTACTCAACAGATTGAATCAGACCCAGGTTCACTTTACATGAAACCTTCATACCATTCACTCTGAAATCGACCGATATTTCATACAGCCCGTGTTCCTCGTCTGTGTTCAAGGCTGAACTGATGCCTTTTTCATTGAGGAGGCTTATTATTTTCCCCATCTTCTTCTTATCTTTTAAGAAGTCCATATCAGAGACTTCGTTATCGAGTAGAATCTCGATGAGGAAAAACGGATAATTCTTCCGCTCCAGGATTTGGAGAAAATTCTTTTTAGCGATGATCTTGTGGAAAAACCTCCTGAATTTATCACCCTTGATCAGCTCACTCTGACCTTTAACCTTTAGCTGAAAATCCTCCGAGATCTTTTTGATCATGTAGGTCTCAAAGGAACGCTCATCCCTCAAGTACTCGAAGGATTTTCCTTTTGAGATCTTGTACAACGGAGGTTGAGCGATGTAAAGATGTCCTCTTTCAATTAACTGAGGCATCTGACGGTAAAAGAAGGTCATCAGCAGGGTCCGGATGTGGGAACCATCCACGTCCGCATCCGTCATGATGATGACCTTATGATAACGCAGTTTTTCCAGGTTGAAATCAGTCTGCTCAACACCGGTTCCTAGAGCAGAAACCATAAGCCCGATCTCTTCGCTCTTGAGTACCTTATCAAACCGCGCTTTCTCCACATTGAGGATCTTGCCTTTAAGAGGCAAAATAGCCTGAAAGCGGCGGTCCCGCGCCTGCTTTGCCGAGCCGCCCGCAGAATCTCCTTCGACAAGGAAAATCTCACTGCCGGCAGGGTCCTTTTCCTGGCAGTCAGCTAACTTCCCGGGCAGGGAAGTCGACTCCAGAACTCCTTTGCGCCGGGCTAGGTCTCTCGCTTTCCGGGCCGCTATTCTCGCTCTGGCCGATTCCAAGATCTTCATGACAATCTTCTTGGCTGCTGTGGGATTCTCCTCAAAATATGCGGACAGCTCTTCGTTGACGACGGACTCCACAATCCCTTTCACATCGCTGTTTCCCAGCTTGGCCTTAGTCTGTCCCTCAAACTGAGGATCTTTCAGCTTAAGGCTGAGAACCGCGCACAGACCTTCTCTCGTATCATCACCAGTCAGGTTCTGGCTAATATCTTTAGCCAGGTTGTGAGCGTTGGCATAATTGTTGATGGACCGCGTTAAGGCGGCTTTAAACCCGATGAGATGGGTACCGCCCTCAATGGTGTTGATGTTGTTGACAAAAGTAAAGATGGTCTCAGAATAACCGGTATTGTACTGAAGAGCTATATCGATCAAGACATCATCCTTCTTCCGCTCTAAGTAAATGGGCTTGGGACTCAACGTGGATTTATTCTGGTTGAGATACTGAACGAACTCCTTGATCCCCCCTTTGTACTGGAACTCGTTGGTTTTATCGGTCCGCTCATCGACAAGGGTAATTTGGAGTCCCTTATTCAGGAAGGACAGCTCTCTTAACCGCTGGCTCAAAGTCTCAAAGTTGAAGTCGATGGATTTAAACACCTGCTCATCAGGCCTGAAGGTGACTTTTGTCCCGGTTTTCTTAGTCGTCCCTATCTTTTTCAGCTTGGTGACGGGCTTGCCTCTCTCATAGCTCTGGGAGAAGACGCCTCCATCTCTTTTAATCTCGAGATCCAGCCTCTCTGCGAGGGCGTTGACCACAGAAACACCGACACCATGAAGGCCGCCCGAAACCTGGTAGGATTTGGTATCAAACTTGCCTCCGGCATGAAGAGTGGTCATCACAACCTCTGCCGCAGGCTTTTTCTCTTTTTTATGGAGAGTAACCGGAATCCCTCGGCCATCATCAATGACAGTGACGCTGTTATCCACATGAATGATCACATCGATAGTGGAACAGTATCCGGCTGAAGCCTCATCGATGCTGTTGTCCACGACTTCATAGACGAGATGATGCAAACCCTCAGACCCAGTACTCCCGATATACATGGCCGGCCGCTTGCGAACAGCTTCCAGCCCTTTGAGTACTTTAATACTTTCCGCGGTATATTTTTTTTGTTTCATGGCTTTAAAGAGGAAAAAAATGCGGTTATGCGGCGGGGATTTTTGCACAACCTAAATGGCATATTTTTCATGTCATATTATACCTTAAAATTGGGTTTTTAGCAAAGGAAAAACCCCTAAAAAAAGACGTAAATTTTCAATTTTTCTTCTCGCTAAAATGGCCAAAAATATCATCTTTTTTTAGCCTCTTGGCAAAAGCTGGCGCCAGTCTCTTTGGGCTATTAGAAAACCGCACAAAGAAGCTTTTTTCAAGCTCAAGAGAAAGGGGTCGCATCTTAACATTTAACATTTCAAGCCTTTTTGCTATCTTCCTTGAAAGAAATGTTAAATGTTAAGATGCGACCCCACTTTAAAAGAAAATGAGGTTCGGCTATAATTGAGCAGGAAGAGGAAAAGATGCCGGCAAACCTTCCGCCACAGTATTTTGAGACAGAGAAGAAGCTTAAAACGGCCAAGACTCCTGAGGAAAGAATCAGCATCCTGGAAGAGCTTCTGGCCATAGTGCCCAAACATAAGGGGACCGAAAAACTTCAGGCTCTCCTTAAAACAAAAATCGCCAAGCTCAAGTCCACAGCTCAGAAGAAGCCGACCATCGCCAAGCACGGGGCCATTTTCTCTATCGATAAAGCTGGCGCCGGACAGATCATCCTGGTCGGACTTCCCAATGCCGGCAAATCCATGCTGGTGAAGTCGCTGACCAACGCCAATCCTGAAATCGGGGACTATCCCTTCACCACCCGGATTCCCTCTCCGGCCATGATGCCCTTCGAGAATATCCAGATCCAGCTTATCGACACACCCCCTATCACAGCGGATTACATGGAATACTGGCACGCTGAACTGGTCAAAGGCGCGGACGGAGTTTTGGTCATTCTGGATATATCCAGTCCGAATCCAGCTTCTGACCTGGAGACTCTCCTGATAAAATTAAGGGAAAAGAGGATAGAACTGATTCCGGATAGTCATCCCATTCCAGAAGAGGCACCGTTTTTCTATAAAAGAGCTCTGATCGTCGCCAATAAAGATGACGCTGTTGCTTCTGAAGCGAACCTCGCTACAGTGAAAAAGATCCTGGCTGCCGAGTTTGAGTTTATCCCGGTGTCGGCCAGCCGGGGAGATGGCCTTGAAACGCTGCGCAGAAAGATTTTCTCCCTCCTCAATGTCATCCGGGTTTACAGCAAAATACCGGGAAAGAAGGCCGACCTGAAGGACCCGTTTACACTCAAAATCGGATCGTCTGTCATGAGCCTGGCCAAAGCTGTCCACAAAGACTTTTCTCAAAAACTGAAATACGCCCGGATCTGGAGCAAGAACAAATATCAGGGACAGAAGGTCAACCGTGATCATATCCTGGAGGACGAAGATATAATCGAGCTCCACATCTGAACCATCCCCATTTCCTCATCAGGCCTGATGAGCCCGGTCAATCCCCGGTATCCATATCCACAAAATATGACCAAAAGACTTTCATCTCAACCGTTTTATGGCTATAATTGATTCCTTGGATCGGGGCGTAGCGCAGTCCGGTTAGCGCACAGCGTTCGGGACGCTGGGGTCATGGGTTCGAATCCCATCGCCCCGACATCCAAATAAGGGGTCGCATCTTAACATTTAACATTTCAAGTGTTCTTGCCTCTTCTTTTAAAAGAAATGCTAAATCCAAATAAGGGGTCGCATCTTAACATTTAACATTTCAAGTGTTCTCGCCTCTTCTTTTAAAAAGAAATGTTAAATGTTAAGATGCGACCCCTATACCTTAATCAATTCATAATCCCTGCTTCCCAGGCCTATCTCCACACCGTGCTGAAGCTGCACAGACCAGTCTACATCATAGCCGACCTTAAGGATGTCCTTGCCGCTTTTCTCGATCACCAGATCCACAGAGGCCTGGTCAACGGCCACAGGATCAACAGAACCCAAGATCCCGATATCCTCGACTACTGCCGGCTCATCCTCGGACATGCAATCGCAATCCTTGGTGATCTTGAGCAGGAAATTGAGGAAGCTGATCTTGCCGTTCAAAGCCTTCATTAAACTGTAGGCATACTCGCTCATCTTTTCCTGGACGCGGACAGTCTCTGAATCCCAACGGAATTTCACCGCTCCTGCGTTACAGACAACCAGGCACTCACCGCAGCCGATGCACTTTTCCTCGACAATGAAAGCGCTCTCTTCTTTGGTGATAATGGCCTCTGCCGGACAATAGTCCAAACAAAGGCCGCAATTCTGACAGTATTTAGGATTGATCCAGGGATGAACCTCTGAATGCTGGTCCAGTTTTCCCGCTCTGGAGGCGCATCCCATTCCCAGGTTCTTTATGGTTGCTCCGAACCCGGATAATCCGTGGCCCGTGAAATGGCTTAAACAGACCATCGCATCTGAATGGAGGAATATGCTTCCTACCTTAGCCGACTTGACTCTCTTCAGGTTGACCTCAACCTCTCCGTCATCTCCCCCCTTCAGGCCGTCAGCTATGATGAGCGGAACACCGACAATATCCGGAGTAAAACCATGGTCGAAGGCTAAACGAAGATGCTCCACAGAATTGGACCTCTTCCCCACATAAAGCGTGTTCGAATCGGTCAAAAACACACGCGAGGTCTTTTTCCGGAGTTGACGGATGATATCCATCAGCCATTGAGGCTTGATGAACCCGGTGTTGCCCTTCTCCCCAAAATGGATCTTCATGGCCACAAAGGACTTGTCGTCTATCTGCTCTGTCAGTCCTGTCTTGAGAAAGACTTCTGCTGCCTTCTTCGCTAAAACCTGATTCCCGTCTTCCCTCGTGGCAGGAATATAAAAAACCTTACTCGACATTCTGCTCTGACCCGTCACTTCCCCAAGATCTCCTGGGCAGCTTTCAGCCCCGATCCCGGCTTGAAACTGAATCCGAGTGAAGCGAGAGTCCTTTCTAGAGCATCCAGAGCAAAATAGACCTGAGAGATGGATAGATTTCCCATGTGCCCCATCCGAAAAACCTTGCCTGCGGTCTCGCCCAATCCGCCAGCCACAACCACACCGTTCATGAAGAATGTTTTGCGGAAAGGCAGATCCTCGATTCCTTGCGGATATTCGACAACAGAGAGGGTATCCGCCAGAAACGGCTCTTGAGTGAAAAAGGAAAAACCAAGCTCGACCAAAGCCTTTCGTATGGCCTGGGCCATTCTCGCATGACGCAGGATCCTTTTCTCCATGCCTTCTTCAAGAACGATCTGTGTGCTCTCATAAAAGGCCCTGATCTCGTTGACGCTGGGAGTCGAAAAATACTTGGAAGGGTCCTTCATGATAGGCAGCCAGTTGAGAAGGTCGGCATAATAAGCGGGAATCTTTCCCATGCTTCTCCTCTTTTCCATCGCCTTCTCCGAAACGACCAGAACCGCCAAGCCTGGGGGAGCGCCAAAACACTTCTGGGCGGCTGTCAGGATGACATCGATTCCCCAGTCATCCATCCTTTCTTCTATCCCTCCTGTGGCGCACACCCCGTCGACAATAAAATGAACGCCGCGGCCCTTCAGGACTTCCGTATAGTCTTTTATCGGAGCACAGGCGCCGGTGCAGGTATCCACATGAGTAGAGACCACGGCCGTATATTCTTCCTCGCCAAGCTTTGCCTCCAGCTCCGCGGGCAGGACTGCCTTTCCCCATTCGCTCTCGATGAGATCACAATCGAGGCCAAAACTCTCGGCTATCTGAACCATCCTCTGCCCAAAATAGCCCTGGGAGAGGACAAGGAATTTATCTCCTTTTTTGATGACATTCAAAACAGCCATTTCCATGGCCAACGTCCCCGCTCCGGAAACGATAAAAGCCTCGCCTTTCTCACAGAAGACCACTTTCTTCAGATTGTCCAGCCCCCTCTTCAGCTCCTCTACTAACTCAGGACTCACGTGTGAGACCGTGGGGAGAGAGAGGCTGTTCAGGATACGGGGATGAACAGGGCTCGGTCCCGGAATCATCAGCAATTTTTCTGTTTGCATGTCTGCTCCTTCACCTCAAATTCACCCCCCCATTGTATCGATAATCCTTAATAAATCAAGTCAGCAGGGCTTGGGGTCGCATCTTAACATTTAACATTTATCTAAAAAAAAGATCGTATCTTAAAATCTGAAATTTATGAATAATTCTATTTTAGAGCCAATGCTCAGGAGGATTTTTCTCTAATGCTTTATATTCTGGTTCTATGCGGAAGGCAAATTAAAGATGAAGAAAACAAGCTAAGCTGAAATGTTAAATGTTAAGATGCGACCCCTATTTTATTTGTTCTCCTCATTCGGGCTAATATCCGTTATTTTGTAGTTCTTTCCTTCAAAATGGATAATGAGGTTCGAAGCTACGGAAAGATACTTGGCGATCCCTGGGTTTTGAGAGAGGAGGCGAAAATATTCTTCTGAGTTAAACCGAATCTCCTTCACCGGACTTTCCTCTTGATAGATGCTGTCCACCCAGAATCCATCCTTCAGGTAAAAGGTCTTCTCTCCCTTGTAAATGATTTTTTGAGAAGTGACATGGATTGCCTGATCGACCTCCTTGAACATCTGAGTGGCCTCCACATCCAGACTGCGCTTCTCTCTTTCAGTCACCAGGAAGGAGGTGTAGGGAGTCACGATTCCGTATTTCAGCCCGAGTTTTCTCACTTCTTCAACGAGCTCCTTGTTATCGCCATGGAGCCTTATCTCTTCGAGCAGATAGCCAATCCTTCTCGTAGCCCAGAGCCGCGGCAGAAAAACATAGGAATCATCCTTGACCAATCTTTGATTCCTGAGCGTGAATTTTCTCCTCTCCTTGCCGACTTTTCCGACAAGGCTCACGGTCACCGGCCCTTTGCCTCTATATTTTCCGACTAAGACCAGTTGAGAGCCTCTGAAAAGATCAGGCATAACCCGGGGATAAAGGTCTTTAACGTCTATGCCCTGAAAAACAAAATCCAATTCAGAGAGAAGGGGCGATGAGATCTTCTCGTAATAATTGGAGATGGTGATCTCGAGGTCTTCTTTCTCATCGACATAGACTGATGTTCCTCTATTTTCAAGGGACATCCTGTCCAGGAGTTCAGTATTGACATCGTATCCGACGCCAAAGACGAAAATCCGCGAATTGAACTCGTTGCCTCTGCCGATGTTCTTCAAGATTTCCGCAGTGCCGGTGGTACCCACCGTCGGCAGGCCATCGGTAAGGAAAAGGATATAGTTCGGCCTCTCCCCTGGTTCGATCATCTTCAGGGCCTGAAGCAGGGCATCGTTGATATTGGTGCCTCCTGAATCCTCGACCTCCTCCACGAAGCGAAGAGCCCTCTCCACATTCTCCGAGCTCACCGGAAGCAGCCTTGAAGAAAACATGCTAACGCCGTCATCGAAATCGATGAGCGAGAACCTGTCTCCCTCATCCAGATGGTTGATGATAAACCGTACCGCTTCTTTGGCCTGCCTGATCTTCTTCCCGCTCATGCTTCCCGAGCTGTCCAGGACAAAAATCAGGTTTTTGTTGAGGACTTTCTCTCTTCGGCTGACAAAGGACGGTGAGGCCAGCAACATGAAAAAGTTCTCCTCAGGCCCTTCCCAGTTCATGAAGGAAAGCCCGATCTCGTCTTGAGCAAGGGAGTAATAGAGGATAAAATCCTTATCCGGCTTGATATCCTTTGCCTCAAAACCCACTTTGGCCTGGCCCACTCCTTCTTTTCGAACAGATACCTTGTGGGAGGGCGAATAGACGTTGGAAAGGGGAACCTTTGAACGGATATCCACTGAAACCACTACCTCTTTCAGAGGATGAAGGGAGAATCGTTCTGTATTCAACGGATAAACATAGCGAACAAGGTTTTTCTCCGCTTTCAAGACTTCCGTATAGGAAAGTGTGATCCTCTTTTCACCCCGGCCTGGAATCGGGTAGACCCGCGCCCGAAACATGTTCCGGCCGACATATTCGAGGAGGGCCGGGTCTTTCATCCTGCGCACAATATCCTCGTAAACTCGGCGGGCCTGGTCTCGATCCAGGATTTCCCCCTCGACCTTCTCATTTCCGATATACATCGCGAACTCGGACAGAGCGGCTTTTTCCGGAAGGGGAAAAATAAAGATTCCCTCAATATCCCTCGGATGGTTGTTGATGAATACCTGGTCGATGGAGGTCTTGGCGACCTGGTTGATAATCTCCACGCTGACCCGGTGGTATTTCACGGTCAAAGGAGGGATTCGTTCTCCTGGGCGATGTTTTGGAATAATGAATCCATCCCCAAAAAGATGGGTTGTCAGGATTCCCAGGATAAAAAAGAAAAAAACAAATGAAAGAATTTTTAATCGATTGATGTTTCCCATTGCATTCCTCCAAAACTTGGCGCTTATCTCCAATCATAAATTTAAACTCTTTTCAGCGCCAAAAAGTTTCATGAACAGGTCTGCATCTTCCTTTCCATGATTTAGGAAACAGCCGAACAAACGGAAACGCAGTAAATAAGGTTACAATCTCAGCGCGACCTGGATGCCGCCCTCAGCCCCCGAACCCCCCGGGGGAACCAGTCCCGTCGGTTCCCCCCGTCGGCATCCGGACTCGCTCAATAGGGGTGTCAAACGAATTATCGCGTTAATATGATTTGAGAATTGTGACGCGTTTTCCCCTCTCTCCTTGTTAAGCCTCTTGCCACCCTCCACCATGGGCTCCGGCTGGGTGGGAACCGTCGCTGTAAAAGATCACGCCACCAGAATTCATTGTCACGGAGAAATGCTTCCCATGAATAGTGATGCTCATGAATGGGGCGGCGAGAGGATGGCGTTAGAGGATGATCTCTCCTGTGAAGAAAGTTACAGCGTGCCCTCCGATCTTGACTCTATCGCCCGAATACTGACAGAACAATTCTCCTCTCCTTCTGGACAGCTGGAAAGCATGAAGAGAGTTCTTTTTGAGCCTTTCCGACCAGAACGGGACCAAAGTCGTGTGGGCAGAACCTGTCACCGGGTCTTCGTTGATCCCCACAGCCGGCGCGAAAAACCTGGAGACAAAATCGCTTCCTTTCCCCTCTGCGGTGACAATAATACCCAGACAGTCCAGCTTTCTGAGAACACTGAAATCCGGCTGCAGGGTGAGTATCTCGTCCTCGTTATCAAAAACCGCTAGATAGTCTCTCGATTTGAGGGCTTCTTTCGGTTCGCGGCCCAAACCCCGGATCAATTCCTCCTTGATCTCAGCCGGTGAAGGAGGGGTTGCCGGGAAATCCAGCACCAGCCGGCCGTCTGACCGTGTAACTCCTACCTCGCCGCTCATGGTAGAAAAGGCGATCCGGTCCTCAGTGTAGCCAAGATGGCTATACAGAACATGGCCTGAAGCCAGGGTCGCATGGCCGCAGAGGTCCACTTCTGTGGCCGGAGTGAACCAGCGCAGCTCAAAAATCCTGTCTTTTTTCACGAAGAAAGCGGTCTCGGAGAGATTGTTCTCAGCTGCGATATTTTGCATAATCTCGGGCGCCAACCAGTCCTCCAGCGGGCAGACCGCAGCCGGGTTTCCTGCAAAAAGTCTATCCGTGAACGCATCCACCTGATAAATGGGTATTTTCATCTCTCCTCCTTTTTCAACAGATCCTCGACACTTGATTGAAGTTCCTCGACCGAACCGAAAACCTCGGCCTCCATCCCCTCGAACCTGGCTCTGTCTGCGCTCAAGATGAAGATATAAGGGATACCCGCTTCAGCAGCAGCGTGAACATCAAAGTGGGAATCTCCTATTGCACAGCATTCATCGCTTTTGAGTTTCAATTCCTGTAAAGCGGCCAGGATCGGAGCTCCGGACGGCTTCCAGAGCCCGCTTTCTCTGGAAATAACACATTCGAAGGCAAGGTCAAACTTCCTCAGAAGAAATGCTGCATTCTGGCGGGAGTTGTTGGTGACCAGCCCTTTTTTGACACCCCTGGAGCTCAAAAAATCCAGGAACTCACGCATCCCGGGCTTCAGTTTCGCCTCTTGAGTGGCCTTCTGCTCATACCTCTCCAGGACTTCCCATTTCTGCGACCTTTCAGGCTCTTCGAGGCTCTGGAGATAATGGAGTATGGGTTTCCCCTCTGTCATTAATTCTGCTTTGATCTTCACCCAGTCATAGGAAACATCGACCACTGTCCCGTCCATATCAAAGATCGCACCTTTGAGTCTCATGAGCTGTTTCTTCGGCTCTCCATTTTATTCTAACACAAAGGCAGCGAACGCTGCTGTATTGTCATCGCGAACGACCAAAAGAAACGCGGCCATTGGCTGCCTTTAGCGGCTGCTGGATCAGCAAGAATGATACGCCTTATTCTTCCTTGACTCTTCCCACCTCAAAAAGCGGCTCTCCATTGCTGATGGGAGGGGTATTGATGATATAAAGAAGGATACCGCTGAATGGCGCGTGGAGCTCTTCCACTACATTCCCAAAATAATCCGTTATATAGCCCACCTTTTCACCTTGAATCACGTAATACCCCATCTTGGTCAGGGGATAAAAAAGACCGTCCTTCTTGGAGTAGACAACTTCATACCGGTCGATCCAGACAGGATCGGTCACGAACTCCGGCTCTCCTTTTATCATCTTAAAAAGCTTCATGACAGAAAGAATTCCGTGGATGTTTCGAACAACGTCCTCTTCATCAGTCCGGCCCAGAAATCCGGATTCTGTGGTGATGGCGGGCTTTTTATGAAGGATGGCTGTGTTCCCCAGATATTTGGATGCGGTAATGTCCTGAGTGCGGGTGTCATCGATGATGATATGCTTTATCCCGAAAGCAAGCACCATTTTTTTACTGATTTCATTTGTCTTCTTATCCCCGCTCATCATCCAGTAACAGTACGGGATAAGAGCCTCATTCCCGTCCCCGCAGTGAAGGTCGATCAGAGAATCGCATTTCTTAACAACCTCCTCTGTCAGGACATAAGCGATCCTCTGGCTGAGCGTCCCTTCCGGAGTTCCGGGAAAGACCCGGTTCAGATTTTTCCAGTCATGGGGATTGTAATAGATGATTCTTTTCTGAAAGGCGGGGATATTGGCGACATGGACCATGACCACAGTTCCGGATAAGGACCGAGGATCGATCATTCTTTTCAAACGATAAAGGGCCAGGATGGGAGGGTACTCATAGCCATGGACTCCAGCCACAAGGGCCAGAACCTTTCCTGGTTGTGAACCATTGATAACGGTTACCGGGATAAAGCTTTTAATCCCTTCTTTCTCCGGGACAGACAGGTATCCGGATTTCACCTCTGCCGGAGCAACACTCAGCGCTCCGATCCGAAAGGATTTATTCTTTTCTGAAGCCAGAGAAAATAAAGATACGCTCAAGACCAATAAAAGACCCAGGCACGCTTTACTTGATTCTCTAGAAGACATTCTCAAACCTCCTTAGGTGTCAATTCAGCTGTTTTTACTCTATCCTACCGTAACGCTTATAAAAAGGAAACCAGTAGCTTCACAGGGCGCAGATACCCCACAGGTTTCACCTGTTCAACCGGACTTTGAGACCATTCCGGAAACCATGTTTTTATCAGCGATTCGGAAATTCTAATCCTGATTCAGTTTTGCGTTTCTTTTTATTGCGTCTTGATTTTTGATTTGTTATAATGCGCCTCTGGTTTAAACCTGACAATTTTAACGAGCAGGAGGTCGTCCAATGGGAAAATTCTTGGCTATCCTGATAGGGATTATCGCCATGGCAGGAGGAGTATATCTGGCCATTTTTGTTTGGTGGCGCGAATTCTATGAGCTTATCTTTGGAGCTATCCCTCCTCTCCTCTTCTTCATCGGTCTCATCGCCTTTATTGCTGGAGTCAGCAGTATTAAAGATGCCATAAGGACTAAAAAACTGGAAACAGAAGCAGAGGAAGAGACAGAGGAAGAAAAAAAAGAATAATCTTCTGAATCCTGTCCGTCTTTTCTCTCTTCTCCTCACTCGACCAGAACACAAACAGAATACAAAGAAAACCTATTTTCTGCAGCAGATAATAATGAAGAGTAATCTGCCTTAGTACTCCTTCCTTCCGTCATAGCCAAAATCCTCCCCCCTCCGTTCCAGGGACTCAAGGGCGGCATCCATGACGTATAGAAGTATAAATATTGCAGCCTTATGTATTGCGTTCACATTAGGTCAGATGTTTCCGACATCGCAGAAAAAAAGACGCTTGCGCGGGATTTCCGGCACTTGACATATCTTTTGTAATTATGTATATTGTAATTGAATTACAAATTACAGGAGATATAAAACAGTGACAGAGAAAAAGACAAAACAGGAAAAACAGTCTCAACAAAAAACAAAGAAAACCCAGAGTACACTCGATGAATTGGGCTCTCAGGTGGAAAAATTCGCAGTGCTCACCATCCGGGTCAATGAAGAAAGTGATAAAAAGCTCAGAATGCTTGTCGATGCGGGATTGTTCAAGAGTCGGTCTGAAAGTGCGGCATTTCTTATCCAAGAAGGGATAAAGAAACAGGAACCTCTTTTCACTAAAATATCTAGCCAGTTGAACCGAATAGATACGATTAAAAAAGAACTCCAGCACATTATCTCTAAAGAAATGCAGCCAATAGAAAGCGCACCCAAGAAAAGCACATCAAAAAAATAGCTTAAGAGGCAATATTCAAAACTTCAGCTGATTTGTGGCATCAAGTCAGATTGATCTCAAATCAGCAACCCACCTTCTTTAAGCCTCACATCATAATTTCCATTGTTTACAGCAGAATGGCGTGAGATGTTGCTTTGAGCGCCAGTGAAGCAAACTGCAACTTAAGCAATTCATATGAAAAGGAATCATAGGAACTTTGAGACGGATGACAGCTCGACATCCTTCTGTATATCTGCTAAAATCTTCCCACATAAACCACTGAGGTGGAGAAGGAAATTCTGTTTTCAAATAATCTGCTATGAACAGAGCAGTTATCAACTTAGCGCTGTCTTTTATCTTTTTATCTTCATTCAACGCTTCTCTTCTCCGGGCTCAGGAATCTCCCTTTCCAAGCCCTGAAGAGCGAGCGCGTTTAAAAATAGGGGAACATGTTTTAAAACCAGGCAAGTTTGCCAGTCATAAAGCGGATTTTGGGATCATACTCGTCCCTGAGAACAGAAATAATCCTGATTCAAAAACGGTCGAGCTTGCCTTTATCAGAATCCATGCTTTAGAGGATCGCTCCTCCGAACCTTTGTTTCTCCTTAACGGCGGTCCGGGCAAGAGCAACATCAGAGGTATACTTTCATCTGTTTTCTTCACGCATAATGACCTGGTCATTGTGGGCTATCGCGGAATCGATTCTTCTGTCAAGCTGAGCTGTCCAGAAGTAGATAAAGCATTTGTCACAGAAAATCCTCTTTCACCGCCAAGTATCGTCCGCATCCGGAAAATAATCCGAAACAGCTATGACCGGCATATAAAAGAGGGAATCGACATCGACGGCTATACTGTATTAGAGACCGTTGATGACATAGAAGCCGTACGTAAAGCGCTTGATTATAGCAGCATAAACCTCTTTTCAAGCAGTTACGGGACGATTCTGGCCTATGTGTACTGCCTCAAATATCCCCAAAACACTCGACGGAATTTGATGGTAGGAGCCAGCAACATTTCGCATCACCTGGTGAGCGAGCCTGAAGCCATAGATAGGGTGCTTCGCCATTACAACAAGTTATGGAAAAAAGATCCCCAGGCCTCAAAGCGGACGCCAGACATATTAAAAACTATACAAAACGTGTTAGGTACCTTGCCTCTCGATTGGAAGCATATCAAAATCGATCCTAACAAGATAAAGATATGCACGTATTGGCTGCTCTATGAGACACAGACTGCGGCAATGATTTTTGATGCCTATGTTGCTGCTGAAAATGGAGACTACAGCGGCCTTGCCTTTCTTTCATACAGTTGGGATGAGGAGGTAGGATCGAGAGAGTTCTGGTGCGAGTATTTCTCGAAAGCTCTGAGCTGCGGCCTTGACACCTCTCGAAATTTAGTAAAGGAGATGGAACCTCCAGGAACAATCATAGGTTCGCCGTCAGCAAAACTGTTTTTTGGAGCAGCATCTCAAGGCGGATGGCCTATTAAATCGATTCCCGAGAAATATCGCAAAATGGATAATTGTGAGGTTGAAACCCTTGTCTTGATGGGTAATTTAGATCCCTCCAGTCCCCTTGAATATATTCAGGAGATAATGCCCTATTTTAAAAAGGGTCAACTTGTCATTCTTTGCGATATGGGACACATGGATTCCTGTAACCTGCAACCAGATGCGTTCAATTATCTTGGAGAAAGATTCTTTTCAAAGGGAATCGTTGATACGTCGAAGTATGTCTATAATAAAATTAGTTTTAAACCAGAAAAAACATATCTCGATTACGCCCAGGAATTACTAAAAAATAAAAAAAAGTAATACTATTCCAAGCAAAGAAAGAATTTTCCGATCAAATCAACTTTATATTAATCCATAAATCAGCCGCTTATCCTATGTCGCGAAATTAAATAATTAGGCAACATTTTTATCCTTCCCTGGATTAAATCGGAAAGATGTTTTCGTTCAGACAGATCAGTGACACACAGAAATAGAGAGAACGCTGCCAGAATCTGTGTCACAATACACAACGGGCATGCAAGCAGATATTGACTGATTGACCAAGTCATCGATTGTATGTTAGGTTTATCCGTGAAAAAAGTAAGAAAGAAATTTTGTGTTTGGAAAGTCCTAAGATGACCGGAAAAAAATTTATGAACACAGTCGCAAACGGGAAAGAGGACATCCTACAGACTTTTCTGGACATCCTTAAAAGGAATAAAACAGTTTATTGTATAGTCGGTGGTCTTGCTGTGAATGCTTTTGTCGAACCCGTTGTCAGCCTTGATCTCGATGTTGTAATAGAGAATAAGGATATTGATAAGGTTAGCAAAGAAATCATTGACAAAGGATTCAAGGTCGAAAGGTTTGAGCATAGCCTGAATTTAACTAGTTCTAAATCTGACTTAAGAATACAGATCCAAACCGATTCTCGCTATCAAGAATTTTTATCCCGTGCTTCTTCAAAAGAAGTCCTGGGATATAAGATGAATGTTGCCTCTATTGAGGATGTTTTACAGGGTAAGGTATGGGCGTATTTAGACGAGAAGCGTCGCCTGAGCAAGCGACAGAAAGATTTAGCTGATATCATCCGCCTGATCGAAGCATACCCCGCACTTGAGCGCCTTATTCCGTCCATCATTCTTGAAAAATTAAAATAATTGAAAAAACTGTAATCTATTTCAATCATCGCTGTCCTGAAGAAACACCAAGAATAACTTCCTCTTTGCCCGTTCCCTTGCCTAACTCAGGAAAGCTGTGATAATATTTTTTAAGTGGCAGTTCTCAAACTCTTTGTCCTTCCCTTGCTCATCACCCTCATCTCCACAACCACCCAGGATATAGAAAAAGCATTCCTCCAAAACAATCCCAAAACTCTCTATTCGCTTTTTTCCTCTGAAAGCGGGATCAACATCTCCCTGCCCGAACCTATTTCTTTCTCGGACCAGCTTTCCCGTCAACAGGCCTATTTTCTGTTTAAAAAAATATTCTCTTCTTACACCACCTTCGAATTCTTTTCAGAAAGCGAGATCCCTCCTGGCCTTGAAGAAGAAAGCTTCATCTTCAGGGCAAGATGGTCCTTCAGAGACAACAAGAACAACAACCAGCATGTCCTTCATATATTCTTTTTCCTGCTCAATGAAACAGGATCCAAAGACCGGGCATCCCCTTCTCCCTCAAGGCAAGAAGGAGGAAATCCCAGGAATGTCTGGAAAATCATAGAGATCAAGGCAGAAAAAATTTGAGGCTTTTCAAAAAATCCCACAGGAGTGAAGTATTTCTCTACGGATTTCTGGCTGGCATCATACTCTCCGCTATCTTCCTCATTCTCTCTTTTCTCCTTCCCACTTTGACCTCATCGAGGTACTCCCAGAGAAGCCTGAATCAGCTGAGAGATCAAGCCAAAACCATTAAGAGAGAGTTTTCAGGCCTGATCTACCATCTGAGCCAGAAACAGAAGCTTATCCTGGATTCTCCATTTCCTTCGGATGAAAACGAGATTTTCAACCTGCTCAAAAAGCTTGACCTCAATCCTGAGATCGAAGGCGTCAGCTATTACGCCGATGGCCGGCTCACGCTGTGGTTAGGAAATATCCTGGACTTCGGGTCGATGATCTACACAGAGGGCGTAAGCACGAATCCTCTTCAGAAAAAATCATCCTTCCTTGTCAAGCATAAGTCCTCCGTCTATCTCGTCGTCTCGCAAGAAATCAGCGACGCCGAACATGTCATCTTTTACAGGATACTGGCCTTCATCCCCGAATTTAAAACACCTTATCTCGAAGAGTATCATTTTTTGAGGTGCGATCGAGTATTCAGACTTTCGAGAAGATGTTTCCGGGTTTGAAAAACTCTTCTCCAGACATGAGGATGAATACTTCGGACAAACAGGACCGCGGAGAGAGATTCGCAACCTCCTTTTCCCCTTGAGGAACGAAGCAAAAAAAATAGTGGCCACTGTCAGCCTCAACCCTCTGTCCCTTCCAGCAAAGCTCTCCAGGCAGAAGGAAAACCTTCTTCTCGTGTTCTATATGGTCCTTGGAGTCTCCCTGCTCTGCCTTCTCATCCATTGCCTGAAATCTCCTCTATTCTATAAAGAGAGGAAACCTCTACCTGGAATGCTGATCATACTGATCCTGGCCGGGCTGAGATTCGTCTTTTTTCCGTTGAGTAACCTGGGCGATTTTTTCCCCCTCTTCGGCAGGCTTTTTCTCTGTCTGGACCTTCACCAAATCTCCCGCAGACATCTTTCTCTCCTCATTCTTCCTCTTTTTGATCGCGGGCTGTCTGGCCATCTATTCAAAAGGTCTTTTTGCCGATAAATCCAGAGCTTTTTCCCTCTACCGCTTGCCTGTCGTCCTTATTTCCATTTGTGTATCATTATTATTCGTCTTTGTCTTTCAAGAATTTCTTTTCCGCCTGGTCACCAACTCCAACATCAACCTGCTCGATTTCACTCTTGAACCTTCCTTCTTTCTTCTCCATCTCAGCATTTTTTTCCTGTTCTGCGTCTTCATTTTTGCCGTTTTGGCCGGGCTGCGAACTGCCGCTCTATCCAGCCGAAAAATCTTTCTGCCGCTCACTATCCTCATCCTGGCTTTTGGTGTGTACACGATCCTGTTCAAAGGGAGATTCCCTCCTTTGCTTTTCGCACTCCAAGGATTGATCCTTGTTCTGGGTATACTCACAGCCTTTTCCCCCCAACTTTTGAAAAGGAAAAGAGCCATCCTCGCCGCCTTGTTTCTCGGGACGCTGTTCATCTACGGATCCCTCCATGACTTCTCTTCGGAAAGGAACCAGGTTCTCGTTCAGAAGACACTCCGGAATGTCATAGAATCCCAGGAGTCCTGGGGTTTCTTCATCCTCAATCAATCATTCCCGGAGATGGATAAAAGGAGCGAAGCCATCACATCCTTCCTGCGCAGCTCTCAACCTGCTGACCTTGCTCACTTTCTATGGAAAGAGACTCTTCCGGCCAAGTTCAACTGGTATTCAAGCCTGGAAATACTGAATCCCAGAGGAGGATTCCTGTCGCGATTTTCTCTGAATGTCCCGAAACTCTACAGAGTCGATTTTGACCTCCCGCTCAACACGACATGGTCAATCTCCTACTTGAGCATTCCTATAATAGGCGAAGAGAGAGATTTTCTGCTTGGCTACAAAGACTGGTTCGACGGCGAAAATCACCTGGGCCGAACCGTGCTCTACTTGTCCATTGACTATGATATGCTCCCCTTCATCTATTCAGCCAATCCTTATTTCGAACTCCTCAGAGTTACATCCATCCCTTCCCTGAACCGGCTCGAACTCGGATTTGCTATCTTCGATCCAGAAGGAAGGCTACTCTTCAACCCGAACAATATCTCTTCAGGCATTCCTCCCGCAGCCTTGGAGAAAATTGATTCTCAAGATTCTCTCTGGTCGACTTTCAGTGATAAAAGGAACGAATTCCGCTCATTCTATTTCAAAAAAAACGGCAGAATATACTCTCTTTTCCTCAAGAAAAAGAACCTCTTCAACTACTGCACGGAATTCCTCAGGCTTCTCTTTTTCTACCTGGCTATATCTCTTGTGCTGTTCATCATCCTCGCTCTCGCCAGCGGGAGCAGGTTCAAAAGTCCATTCTGGTCATTCTCAAACCGTGTTTATATCTCATTTGTCGCTATTGCTTTTATTCCTCTGCTTCTCTTCACCTTTTCCACAAGAAGCTTCTTTGCCCGCATTTTTACCCAACAGTTCACAGAGAAAGCAGAAATTCATGCCAATTTTGTCCGGCGAGTGATGGAGGACTTCATGCTCACCCAGCAGGAAGAAATGGTCTCACTGATCGCTCCACCTGAAGACGTGGTGCTGGAGATAAGCTCTATCATCTCCAGCGATGTGAACCTCTATCAGGACGGCAGGATCATCTCCTCCAGCCGGCGTGAATTTTTTGACTACGGACTCATCCCTGACCTGATAGATGGAGAGATCTATTACAAGATTCAGTATGAGAACAATCCCTACTACACGCAGACCCAGAAGATCGGAGGATACTCCTTCCACACCCTCACCACCTCCTACTCCCTCGGAGACTCCCTCCTTCTCATCTCCCTCCCCTTTCCTCTTGAACAGCAGGAGATATCCAAAGCGACAGAGGAGCTGATCGAATTTCTGTTCTTCATCTCGGTCTTCTTCATCGCTGTCGTCCTCGTTTTTGCCCGGGGCATCGGACACATGATCATCACTCCTATAAGAAAGCTCCTTGTCGGAACAAAGGAAGTCAGCTCAGGAAATCTGGAAATAACCATCACCCATAAACCCGAGGACGAGATGAAAACTCTCATCGACGGGTTCAACACGATGATCAAGAACCTGAAGAAGCACCAGCAGGAGCTGACGGACATGAGCAAAAAGGTCGCCTGGGCGGAAATGGCCAGGAAAGTGGCCCATGAAATCAAAAATCCGCTTACGCCCATCCAGCTTTCCGCAGAACATCTGCTCCGAGTCTATAAGGATAGGAAGAAAAACTTCGAACAGGCCCTTCAAGAATCCGCTTCGTACATCATCAAAGAAGTCGATAATCTGCGGAAAATAGCGCAGGAGTTTCTCGAAACATCTAAAGAAGCCGCCCTCCGGAAAGAACTCTTCGATTTGAAAGAGCTCATCCAGGAGACCCTTGATCCTTATAAAAAGATGATCTCGGAACGCATCAAAATCAAAGAGAACTACCTGGGTCGAGATTTTCAATTCACCGCAGACAGAAGCAAAATAATGATCGTCTTAAGGAACCTTTTCATCAACGCCATCGAAGCCATCCCGGACAAAGGCATGATCGAAATATCTGCCTGGGAATATCTGCCTGGGAAGATAGGGACCGGATCAAGCTGGAAGTCAAGGATACGGGAATCGGGATCGGGAAAGGAATGCTGGACAGGATTTTCGAGCCAGACTTTTCGACAAAAGACGTCGGCACCGGATTAGGCCTTCCTATCTGCAAAAAGATCGTTGAGGACCATGGAGGGTCGATTCGCGTCTCCAGCCAGGAAAAGAAAGGGACCCAAATTCTGATAAACCTGCCCCGAAAGAAGTGAACCCTGCCTGTTATCGCTGCTGCCTTTTCCCGAATACATTATCTAAAAAATCCATCGCTTTTTGAGCTGGAACTATCCCCATTTCTGCGACATTGAATTATGAAAGTGTAATCTATTACAGCGACGGTTCCCTTCCATCCTTGCCAAGACCCTCCCATCCGCTAGGGTAACTATGAGGACGTTCCCTGCGAGGACACTCTTTTCTTTCGCTCCATATAAAAAAGTATAAAAAGGTGTCCCCCTCAGGAATGTCCCCTATTATAT
>SMTZ1_10000416_pt1 | contig 40829 bp, 33 predicted proteins | sample DeeMarSWOR136_30_FD_25667 | JGI IMG/M metagenome (IMG submission 25667) | reverse complement strand
AGAAACATTGAAATTTCTCGACGAAGAGTACAAAGACAAGTACAATATCGACTATAAGGAGTTCACTGCACTGATCAATGATTTCTTTAGACAATTCGACTCAATAAAAGTCGTGATGAGTGGTCTGAAAGTGACCATTGATTCAATTGATAAACAAAAAAATGTGTTTGCCCAATGCAGTTTGGGACTCAAGGTATTTGCCAAATATGGAGGTGACAGAGTCCTCATCTTCGGTGGAGTCATCAAACCTACCCCAATTCGTGCGTATCTACGCAAAACAGACACCCAATACAAGATTTACTACACAGAATACTGACATTCTGTTAGTTGATCAATTGGCCTAACTCCTCTTCGCTTTTGGTCTTGAAATTACACGTTGTTTCTATAGAATGGGCGTTTTGAAGGGAATTAATTGTTGCCACCTTAAGGATATTCTGCCCTTGATGCAGGAATTTCTTTTCTTTGTTCCCTCCCCCTTGATGGGGGAGGATTAAGGAGGGGGTGATAGTCAATATCTTCAGCCTTGTTACGCTCTGACCATGCCCGGGGTTTAAGGAAAAACATGACCGAGGTAGAGCGGAAATTATGGCATAGAATCAGGCGAGATAATACACCCTCCCCTTTATCCCCTCCCATCAAGGGAGGGGAATAATTGAGGAATGTCGCAAGAAAAAGTGAAGAGGAGTCAGTCAATTGGCGTATTGACGAACCAACTATTTCTGGTATAATAGCGCTATGGTTTTTAGAGAAGTGCCAAAACAGCTAAACTTTCCTGAAATGGAGCACAGAATTCTACAATTCTGGCAGGACAAGAATATACTGTCAAAATATCTCACAAAAAACAAAGGGAAAGCACGGTGGTCATTTCAGGATGGACCGATAACTGCCAACAATCCAATGGGTGTCCACCATGCCTGGGGTCGCTCTTATAAAGACATGTTCCAGCGCTATCGAACAATGAAAGGATATGAGCAACGTTATCAGAATGGATTTGACTGCCAGGGTCTGTGGGTTGAGGTAGAGGTGGAGCGCGAGCTTGGCTTCAAGTCTAAGAAAGATATCGAAAAATACGGTATTGATAAATTCGTGCAGAAATGCAAAGAACGTGTACACAGATATTCAATGGTTCAAACTGAATCATCGATTAGAATCGGGATGTGGATGGATTGGGGTAACTGGGAAACTCCTATGGATGATAAGGGCTGGATGAAAAAGAGCCACTCATACTACACAATGAGTGATCCTAACAATTATGCCATTTGGCATTTTTTGAAAAAGTGTCATGAGCGCGGCTTTATTTATGAAGGTGTTGATGTAATGCCCTGGTGTGCACGCTGCGGCACAGCGATTAGTGATATGGAAATCGCCACTGAAGGATATCAGGAGTTGACTCATAAAGCGGTTATCGTGCGCTTCAAGATCATTGGTAGAGAAAACGAATATCTTCTGGTTTGGACAACTACACCTTGGACATTAACCTCAAATACAGGTGTAGCAGTTCACCCTAATCTGATCTACGCACAGGTGAATCATAACGGCGCGATCTATTATCTCGCCAAGAGTTTGCTCAATGTCCTGAGAGAAAAATACGAAATAATAAAAGAAGTTCCAGGCAAAGAACTATTAGACCTTAGATATGAAGGTCCTTTTGATTATCTTCCAGCTCAAAAAGATATCATACACAAGGTGATTCCTTGGGAAGAGATTAGTGAAGCAGAAGGAACTGGTTTAGTCCATATTGCACCAGGATGCGGTAAAGAAGATCTTATCTTGGGCAAAGAATTCGGCTTAAAAACAATCGCACCGCTTGATGAATTGGGATTTTATATTGATGGTTTTGATTGGCTTTCGGGCATGGATGTTAAGGATGTTGCTAGACCGATCATTGAAGATCTGAAAAAACGTGGCATATTATATAATGAAGAAGATTACAAACACCGCTATCCAGTATGCTGGCGATGCAATAGTGAATTGATCTTTAGGTTGGTTGATGAATGGTTCATATCAATGGACGCACTTCGCAATGAAATTGCAGAATCAACAAAAAAAGTGGAACGCTGGATACCTGCATACGGTTTAGCACACGAATTAGATTGGCTAAAAAATATGTCTGACTGGTGCATCTCAAAGAAGCGTTTCTGGGGGCTTGCTCTGCCGATCTGGAAATGCCAATGTGGTCATTTTACTGTTATTGGCTCTAAAGAGGAGTTAAAGCAAAAGGCACAGGAAGGTTGGGATGAATTTGAAGGACATTCACCTCATCGACCATGGATCGACAGGGTCAAGATTAAATGTAACAAGTGTGGAAAGTTCGTTTCGCGCATCCCGGACGTTGGTAATCCATGGCTTGATGCAGGCATTGTACCATTCTCAACAATGCGCCCACCTGACGATATGCATACGATTTCTAATGGCTATCCCTTTGACAAATCGTATTGGTCAAATTGGTTCCCCGCTGATTTAGTCTCTGAATCTCTTCCTGGACAGTTCAGAAATTGGTTCTATGCAATTCTCACGATGAGCACTGTCTTGGAACAGAGGCCGCCATTTAAAATATTACAGGGATACGCGTCGCTGCGCGATGAACACGGCGAGGAAATGCATAAAAGCAAAGGAAATGCGATTTGGTCTGACGAAGCAGCAGAAAAGATTGGTGCTGATGTGATGCGCTGGATGTTTGCCAAACACAATCCTATTCAGAATCTAAATTTCGGCTATGGCCCAGCAAAAGAAATCAAGAGAGTGCTTTTAACATTGTGGAATGTCTACTCATTTTTTGTTACATATGCAAATATAGACAAATTCAATCCTATCGGTAAGACCTTTAATGGAAAATCACTAACAAAACTAGACAAGTGGATATTCTCACGACTTAACTCATTGATTTCAGAATGTGATACGTTCTACGAAAACTATGATCTTATGTCGGTTGTTAAAATCACTGAGAAATTTTTTGATGACCTATCGAATTGGTATGTGCGTCGTAGTAGAAGAAGGTTCTGGAAATCAGAAAATGACACTGACAAAGAGACAGCCTACCTGGTACTCTTTGAGTGTCTTGTCGAACTTCTGAAAATAATCTCACCAATTGTCCCTTTTTGGACTGAAGAGATGTACCAGAATCTCGTCACCAGCGTAAACACGGATGCTCCAAAGAGTATACACCTCTGCGATTTTCCACAGGTTAATAAGAGAAAAATTGATGAAAAGTTGGAAAATGAGGTAGCTTTGACGCGTACTATCGTTTCTCTTGGGCGTGCCGCGCGAAACAATGTCAATATCAAAATCAGGCAACCGTTGGCTGAGATATTGATCAATATACCAAAAGATAGTCCAGAACTCACAAACGACGACGAATCAATTATATTAGAAGAATTGAATATTAAGGCAGTAAAATCTTCAGGACCAGACGTACTCAACGACGTCATGAAATTCAGCGCAACGCCAATCTTTGATAAACTTGGACCTAAGTTTGGCAAATCGGCAGAAAAAGTGGCAGACTGGATTAAGTCGATGACTGATGAAGAATTACAAAAATTCGATAAGTCTGGCTATGCGAAGAAAGAGTTAGATGGTAAAACATTTGAGATCGGCAAAGAAGATGCAGATATCAAAAAAATAGAAGCAACCGGATGGAGTGTTGCCACCGAAGGCGAGGTCGGTGTTGCAATCAACACAACACTTTCAAAAAAGTTGGAAAACGAAGGCCTCGTACGTGAACTCATCCATAAAATTCAGCTAATGCGGAAAGAAGCAGATTTCAATTTGCTTGACCGCATAAAGGTTTATTACAAGACAACCCCAAAACTAAAAGAAGCAATCCAGCAGAATATCGAATATTTGAAAAACGAAACACTGGCTAAAGAAGTAATAGAAGGCACAACCGATGGAGAAGTACAGGAAGATTTGAATATCAACGATATAAAAGCAAAGGTGATACTACAAAGAGTAAGTTTCGCCAAGTAAATTTGTCTCGAGAACGTTTTACTTAATGATCACGAACACATTTCACTCAAGCTAATATACACTAACTCTTGATTTTTAACCCCATTTAAATATTATTTACAAGAGAGTTCTGAATTAACATTCATCGCTCTTCAGAAATCTCTGTAAAAAATATTAGATTAAACAAAGATGCTAAATAATATAATCAAAAATAAAACAAACCTGGCATTACTCGTAATCCTAATTGTTGGTGCTCTGATTAGGGTTTGGGGTATTAACTTTGGCTTACCTTGCACTGAATGCCGACCAGATGAAACAACCATCATACAAATCGTTTTGGGTTTCTTTACGGGTGATCTCAATCCTCATTTCTTCAATTATCCCACTCTATATATGTACATAATTTTTGTATTCTACATTATTTATTACCTGGCTGGGTTGCTCATCGGTCAATTTGCATCCATTTCATACTTCTTTGCGACCTATAGTGTATCACCATCTATATTTTACCTTATAAGCAGGTGTCTCACAGCTTTCCTGGGAACAGCAACGATCTTTATTACTTATAGCGTTTCCAGACATTTATTTAACAAAAGAACAGCGCTCATTGCTTCATTATTCTTGAGTTTGACCTATTTGCATGTAAGAGATTCTCATTTCGGTGTCACTGATGTGCCGACAGCATTTTTCCTTATGTGCGCAATGCTATTCATCATAAAAAGTTACGAAACAAAAGATTTAAAAAATTATGTGCTTGCCGGTATATTTACCGGATTAGCAGTATCCACAAAATACACGGCCATACTGCTAGTTTTGCCGATGTTTCTTGTCCATTTGCTCAATGTACTGGAGGAAAAAAATAAAAAAATAGCTCTGTTTCTTGATAAAAGAATTACAATTTTTGCAGGTTTCTGTGTTGTACTGTTTCTGTTAACCACTCCCTTCGCACTATTTGATCTATCGAAATTCATAACTGACATTTCATACGAGATGAACCACTTCAATCGCGGTCACGTAATGCTTCTTGGCAAAGGATGGTGGTACCATTTGAAATTTTCGCTCTTTTTTGGATTAGGCTGGAGCCTATTTTTTTCTTCATTAATTGGGATATTTGTACTTGTCAAATTAAACATAAAGAAATTCTTAATACTATGTTCATTCCCTTTGGCTTACTATGTGCTCATAGGCAAAGGAAATACTGTATTCGTCAGATACGCAATACCGCTCATTCCTTTCCTCTGTATCACAGCTTCATTCATAATAGCACATATCAGCAAAAGAATCCTTAAATTCTTGAAACCAAACTTAAACACCGGCGCAACTACTCTCATAGCCATCCTAATCACTCTACCATCTATCTTCAATGTCATTAGCTTTAATAAATTATTAACAAAGGAAGATAATCGTCTGACTGCAAGAAAATGGGTGGAGAAAAATATTGAAGAAGGTAGCACAATATATCAATCTGGCGCGTGGTGGGGAATGATCTCTTTGCATCCAACTGTAAATTCGTTAGAAGAGACTCTTCAAAGAATAAATACGATTTATGAAACACAAATGGGCAATAAAAAAAATCTGGAGGCAGAAATAAATTTTTTGAAAGCCCAGATCGAATTTTTTTCGAAACATAATATTCGCGGATATGCAGTGTGGGGTTATGACCATACACAAAAGCTATTCACCTATAATAATAAGAAGACCATTGAGTTACCCGAGTACATAATTCTGCAGGAATCTCATTTACGTGCATATAGTAGCATTTCAAGAACGATCATTAATCTTCTGAAATCGTCATATAATATGAAAAAATCACTCAAGGTGATTAACGTAATGAATAAGAAAAACTTATTTGACCAACAGGATTGTTTCTTCGTTCCTTTCGTTGGATTCGGCAATATCGTACGTCCAGGACCAAACATTTATATTTATGAAAGGAAACAAAAAGCCCAGGTGACAAAATTACGTAAGTCATAATTTTTGATCTCTGAATTCATTGTCCTCTGCACAAATAGACAGTCTTGATTTTCATCCCATTCTGAATATTATTCACTATGAAGTGCCCAAAGTGTGGTGCTGAAAATCCTCCAAAAAACAATTTCTGCGGCAAATGCGGTTCTAATCTCCGGAAGGTTGCTGAAAAAGACCGCATCGATATAGTGAAAAAAGATATTCCAGAATCTCTGGTTAAAAAAATACTTCTCACCAAAGACACTATTGCCAAAGAGCGCAAAGATGTAACTGTAATATTTGCTGACATCTCTGGTTTCACGTCGATGTCTGAATTACTCGATCCTGAAGAGCTAACACTTCTTATGAATGATTGTTTCCGCAAATTGAGTGCGATGGTGTACCGCTACGAAGGTATTATTGACAAATTCATCGGTGACTGTATTATGGCAATTTTTGGCGCACCTGTTACCCACGAAGATGATCCGGAGCGAGCGATTCTTGCCTGTCTTGATATGCAGCTTGCTCTCAATGATATAAACAAAAATTTGGATAAATCTCTTAAAAAACTCGCGATTCATTCTGGTGTAAACACCGGTCAGGTTATTGCTGGGAAAGTAGGCTCTGATCTGCAAATGGATTACACTGTCATGGGCGACACAGTAAATGTTGCCCAAAGACTGAAGGATATTGCACCTCGTGGAAGTATCCTCGTAGGACCAGAAACACATAATCGAACGCGCCACGCCTTTGATTTTATGACTGTAGAACCAGCACAGTTGAAAGGTAAAACCGAGACAACCAGACCATATGAAGTTATTGGAAGGAAATGGGGCGCAGAATTCGGTTTAAGCGCAGTACATTCTGACCTTGTAGGAAGAGACCAAGAATTCTCAAAATTGAAAAAAGGCTATGATAATTTAATCAACAATAAATCATCAATTTATATAATAAAGGGCGAAATCGGCGTTGGCAAATCCAGGTTATTGTATGAGTTCAAAAAGTTCTTATCAATCTCTGTGTCAGATATTGCCCTGATTGACGGACGCGGCATATCCTACGAAAGCTCAAATCCACTCAAGTCTTTTGCTGATAGCCTACGACGTTTTCTCTTGGCAAGTGAATCATTAAGCACCGATACATCAGAAAAACTGATTAAAGAAAAAATTGAATCAATGCTCGGCAATGAAACAGATGAAATCGCGCCTTATCTTTACAAACTTCTTAACATCACGCTCGATGAAAATCAGAACGAGAAAGTCCGACACCTAGATAGTCATTCGCTTCAGCTCCAGATCTTCTTGGCAGTTGCAACGCTGTTTGAAAAAATTGCCGAGAAAAATCCAATTCTTTTCATTATGGATGATATACAGTGGACAGATGCGACATCTCTCGAATTGATGAACTTTCTCTTACCCATGGTCAAAAACAATAATATTGCATTTTATCTTTGCTACCGTGTTGGGAACACAAATGCGATTAAAGGCTTGCTCGATACACTCAATAAGGAATTTAATGATTATGCAGCCGCTGTCGATTTAAAAAATCTATCAACGGAAGATAGTTCCAAATTAATAAATAATCTTGTTGGCGAGGAAACTGGGCAAAAACTTAAGAGCTATATTATTGCGAAAAGCGGAGGCAATCCTTTTTTTATTGAAGAAATAGTGAGAAGAATTGTTGAATCAGGCATGCTCTCAAGGAAAGAAGAAATCACCGATGAAACCATTCAAATCCCCGGATCAATTGAGGCCGCAGTAACATCGCGGATCGACAGTCTCAACAAAGAAGCAAAACATCTTCTAAAAACCGCCTCGATAATTGGCCGCTCATTTCCCAAGGAACTCCTCGAAGAGGTAATAAAGGAAAAAGAGGTCTATCAACATATTGATGAACTCGAAACATCAGAGTTCCTCGTTAAAATTGTCAAAGACAACACGGCACACTATGCGTTCCGACATGCGCTCTTCCAGGAAGTAACTTATAACAGTCTTCTCAAGAGCGAAAGAATAATATATCATAAGGTCATTGCGGAAACTGTCGAATCTAAGTTCAAAAATAGAATAGATGGATATTTTGCAATGCTGGCATACCACTACCAAAACTGCAAGAATTTGCAGAAAGCATTTGAATATTCTGTAAAAGCCGGCGATGAAGCAGCTGCACTCTACGCAAATGAAGAAGCACTCGCATATTACAACCAAGCGCTGTCTGCAGTCGAAGATGAATCTTTGAAGGTGACTATACTCGGAAAGCTCGGCGAGATCGAGCTTTTAATCGGTAAGATGGATGATGCCTCGAAGCATTTCCACGAAGCGAAGAAGCTAGCAAAAGATGAATTTGTGCGTGCAGATATTATTGAGAAAATCTCCAGAATATTGGAAATAACCGGGAAAATAGATGAAAGCATAGATATGATGGAAAAAGCCATAAAAACAATCGAAGGCAGTGATACACCTGCCCTCATAAGTCTTCATTACCGTCTATCAAATGTCTTGACAGAATCAAGAGCAGAGAACGAACGGGCACTCACCTTGGTCGATAAGGGGTTAGTAATTGCACGGAAGATCGGCAACAAAAAGTTGGAGGCCGAGGGGTTGCGCGCAAAAGGACATATTCTCTGGAGATTAGGCAAGCAGGAAGAAGCATTAAATATTTTGAAAGAATCCCGCCATATTTATGAAGAATTGCATGATGTCTCTGTCCTACCTTATCTTTTTTTACTTATGGCTGCAGTCTATCGTGCGATAGGTAACATCAGCGTCGCAATAGAATATGTAAAGAAAGTGATTGACATTGTGAAAAAAATAGGCAACAAAAGGGTTTTAGCTATGGCCTATAATAATCTCGGCGCATATTATGCATTTTTAGGCAAGTATAGAGATTCCATTGATATTACAGAAAAGAATGTAGTGATACGCCATCAACAGGGTGACAAGAAAGGAGAAGCGATCGGTTTAATGAATATTGGTGTAACGTACAAGTATCTTGGTGAGCTGGAACACGTCCTTGATTATTACAACAAAGCAAACGATCTCTTTGAGAGCATAAATGATGTACGTGGCATAGTTCGCGTTAACGAATTGCTGGGTGATATTTTCATCACTACCGGGAAAAAAGAACCCGCCCGTGAATATTTTCAAAAGGCATTGGAAACGGCTCAGGCAACAGGTGACAAAGGGCTGGTCGGTGATTCAGAATATCTATTTGGAGATTACTTCCTGAACACAGGTGATCTTGAGAAGGCAAAGGAATTTTTTGAACGGGCCGAACCAAAGCTAATAGAAGCAGCTGATAAATACCGACTAACTGAACTCTACCTCGGCATGGCAGATATATATATCAAAAAGAATGATACAAAGGCATTGCAGTACGCCGAAAAGGGCCTAAAGCTCGCAGTTGAAACGCAAGTTAAACTCAATGAAATATCTGCATTGAGAACATTTGGTCAAGCTCAATCACTTGTTGGAGATAACCTTACTGAGGGAACAAGAAATATTAAGCGCGCAATTGCCATTGCGAAAGAGACAGACGCAAAAGAACAGCTGGCTCACGGCCTGTTCGCACTTGGCGAAGCACTGATCAAAGACAAGAAGCAGACCCAAGCATTAGAATATCTTAATCGGGCAAAAGAGATCTATTCAGAGATGAACGCACAACTGTGGTTGGAAGACACAAATAATCTTATAAAGAGTATCACATAAAGATCTCATATATTTTGGACGGTGCCAAAAAACATATTGTTTTTTTAAGTTTCATACCTTTTATTGTCTACATCTTTACCGCCTCTCGTACTCTTCCGTGGGGAGATGGTGCTGAATTCTATGTAGCCATAAGAAATCTGGGAATACCCCATCCGTCCGGTTATCCTTTTTTTCTGTTACTCGGCAGATTATTCTATTGTATAAATTCGTCACCTATGATGCTCAATATACTCCCTGGCATCTTCACCACAGCTGCAATTCTCTTTGCGTATTTAATACTCAAAGAAATGACACAAGACAGATTCATCGCAATTAGCCTATCACTATTCCTCGCGTTTGGCACTGAAATTTGGCAGCAATCTGTTGTTGCTGAGGTCTATACACTGAATTTACTTATCTTTGTAATAATGTTCTACCTGATTCTAAGAAACGAAAAAGACCCCCGGGCGGCACCTGCCATATTCTTCTGCTCTGGCCTTGCCCTTACTAATCATCTCACCTCGCTATTTTACATAATACCTATGCTCGTTTTCTTATCTTTACGAAAACCGAAAACTTTATATTATACACCACTCACAATCATCCCCTTGTTTCTATATCTCTATTTGCCGATGCGCTCTCGCCTTGATCCCATCCCAGATCTTTTTAACCCCGAAACCCTCAGCTCATTGATGGCATATGTTTCAGGCAGAGCATTTCAGTATCGCACATTTTTCTTCTCAGGTTCATATCTTATTGGTGAATTACTTGTTTTCCTACGCGCATTCTGGACCCAGTTTTTTGTACTTATCCCCTGCGGTATATATGGATTTCTATACATACGTAACAAAAGCCTGAGAAATCTTCTAATCATTATCCTCGTGGTCATATCTGGCTATACTCTCTTTTACAATATCCCTGACAAACAGGGGTATTACCTACCAGTATACGGAATCTGGCTAATTTTTACTGCAGCAGGATTAAAAAAACTCATACCGAAAAATGTGAGACCAGTTCTTTTCATCTTGCCTGTCGTCAGTATGTTTGTGAATTATCGCATTTGTGATTATTCAAAAGACTCGTCGCTTGGAGATCTCTGCTCAGTGATTCACAAAGGTCTCAGCCGCCATTCGATATTCATCAGCGATGATTATTTCGTCTACTGCAACATTTTAAATCAAGAATTGAATAACACGAAGCATATAATACCTGTTTCACAGTTTTACCTTAGAATGGATTGGTATATAGAACATTTGAAAATGCATTATCCAGAGATAGAGATCCCTCAACAAGCGAATAAGCTAATAACAGAATGCAATATAAGGCTCTTACACGCAACAAAAAAAGAGTACGGCGAGATCAGTAAACAGTACTGTCATGAAATACAGAGAGAACTTGTGAATGCGAACATTGATGAAAAAAATATCTTTTTATTTGTATATGATGATGCGATTTGGCCACAGCAGTGGTTCGATTTCCATCTCGAATATCATGGGATCTATTATCAAGTCAGACGAGACTCAGTATCACCGAGCATATTTCCACTCAAACTCCCTTCAGCTGCGCGGTATCGAACCGATATTCTGGTCCATGAAGATGCCATAGCTGTTAGTAAAAAATTCGCTGCCGCCTATAACAGAAGGGGTATTTATCGATATCACCTCAATGATTTAAGAAATGCGATCGACGACTTCGGTAAGGCTCTCGAATACTATCCTGGCTATTATCAGGTATATTCAAACCTCGGTTTAGTCTATCTCAATCTGGGAGATACATTGAAAACACTTCGGGCATGGCAGAAATATATAGAAAATGCTGAAAAAGGTCCTAAGCTTGATAGAATAAAATCCTGGTACAATCAACTACAGAAAGAAAAACACCCATAACCCGAGAGCGCCAACCGTACATGAATAGTGTTTAGTACTTAGTATTTAGTATCTAGTCTACATGCTTCTTTGCATTCAGGTCTTGACAATCTACCCAATATTACTACAATGATATATAGATAGTATAAAATTGGAGGTTGTTATGCGGAGATCATATGTTATATTTTTTGCATTGCTATTACTGCCTTTTTCTGTTCATGCCTATTACGCATTGATTTGGAATTATGATGGGCTTGATACTTTTTATGATTCTCAAGTAGGTTTGACTATCAACTGCGCCTATTGGCTCGAGCAGACACTTACTGCAAATGGTCATACCTACCAAACCCTGACCACATTACCAGCAAACCTTGATTCCTACGATGTTATCTTTATAACCCTTGGCTGGTATCGATGCTGAGGCGATAATTCAGTAATTGCTTCGGCGGAGCAATCAAGATTAATTAACTTCTTAAATTCCGGCAAAGGTCTCTACATTGAAGGTGCTGATTTTGGTTATGATAATCGTTTGACCGCAATATATCAAAAATTTGGTTGCACATACGCGGGTGATGGCAGCCCCAGTACAACCGGGAATGTCAGCACAGTAACTGGGCAGAGCGGCACATTTGTTGAAGGAAAAGACTTTTCATACCTCTATCGACAAGGACCTGATAATTATGTCGACTACATCAGTGCGAACGGTGGTACGATAATCTATGCATCACAGGATGGCAGAGGAAGGGCGGTTTGTTATGATGGCGGAAATAATGGTTACCGGGCAATACACTCAGCCTTTATCTTTGGCGCCTTACGCAACGGAATAGACAACAAAAATGAACTAATGAATCTTTATGTCAATTACCTTACCGAGCTTATTGGAATTGAAGAAATAACGGATGACTATGTACAAAATCTCTCTCTATTCCCGAATCCATGTGCTGGAAAAGCCCGACTCAGCTTCAATTTATCACAAGCGAGCCAAGTGAATGTCACAATTTACAATCTCGCAGGACAGGTGGTTCGGCAGCTCGCTGATCAAAAATTTGCACAAGGCAATCATCAGCTGATCTGGGACCGCATTGATGGTGCTGGTAAAATTGTAAGTAGTGGCAGTTACATAATAAGAATTGATGTCGACGGAAATATTATAAACAAAGTCCTCGTCCTCGTTAAGTAGAAAAATAGTAGATCGCTGAAAGCCTCTGTTATATGAATAAACAGAGGCTTTTTTTTCACAAATATTTCACAAATAATTCGTATAATTTACTGATAATCAACAAATTAAATTCAACAATTGCCGAAAACTGATTTTCTGATGGTTTCAGAAAGTAAAAGAATGAAGATTAAGAAAGTAAATATCACGATTCTTCTTTCAACTTTTTTTGTCTCGCTATCTTGTCTCGGATTTGAAGTATCTATTACACGAATATTTTCTCTCATTTTTTCACATTATTGCGTGTTTCTGACCCTGTCAGTTGCAATGTTAGGGTTCGGCATAGGGGGATTGCTGGCCTCTAGGCTGAATTTAAGAAAAAAACGATTATCCTATGTCCTATTATTGCTTGCTCTATCATTACCTGTTTCTATCTTGATGCCTTTTATAATTATCTTTTTTCTTTCTCATCCACTATTATTACCATTATGGTTCTTTCCGCCATTCATGTTGACCGGTTTCTTTATCGCTTCAGTCTTTGAACTGTTTTATCAATTCAGTGGGATCGTATATTTTGCTGATCTGTTGGGTGCAAGTTTAGGTTCTATTCTCTGCGTATTTATGCTATATCACTTTAGTCCAATAAATATTATCTTTGTATTTTCCTTCTTTATTTTATTATCGACCGTTTTTCTTTCACGCAAAATTCTATATGCCATTCTGCAACTTGCAATAATCGCCTTCCTTTTATTAAACAAAAACCATGCTATTTTAGATATCCCATATCATAGAATTCCTGACTATGAAGGAAACAAGCTATTGATAGATTATTTCAGGGACGAAACCGCAAGAGCACATATCGAAAGGACGTACTGGAACCCTTCCTTCAGAACGGACGTGCTTTATGACTCTCTCTGCCCGAATGTAAGAGGAATTTTTGTAGATGGAGGTACGCCAACCATTATGTTCACATGTGACAAAGACCTCAATTCCCTGGGCTGGCTGACCAGGACATTAAGCTATATACCTTTTCTTGTTACTGAAAGAAATACTATGTTAAGTATTGGCCCTGGTGGAGGACTCGATATTATCCTGGGTCTCCTTGCAGACTTTGAAACGATTGAAGCTGTGGAGATAAATAGTAGTATTCTGGAGATATTAAAGGATTACAAAAAACTCAACGGTTTCATAATTGAATCTGACAAGGTGAAGTTCTCAATTGGTGAAGGGCGGAATTATCTAAAAAGAAGCACTAAAACTTATGATTTAATCAATTTATCTCTTGCGCAAACAAATGTCTCAAGCAAAATCGGTCTGCCTCTGCTTGAGAGCTACCTCCACACTATTGATGCTTTCGTTGATTATCTATCTCATCTGAGACCAAACGGGTATGTTGCAATCACCTGCGAAACAGATCACTTCCTACAACGAACCATTCTTAATGCGCTCTTCGCGTTGAAAGAAACCGGCGTAGACTTCACAGATGCGCAAGACCACATTATAGTCATTACTAATTTTCTGCCGTCCTCTCCCTATAGATATCTTCTACTCCTCAAGAAAAATCCATTTACACCGGATGAAACGAAGAATATATGGGAAACGATGAAAGCAAGAAAACTCAAACCTGGTCATTTCCCGTATCTGCACCAGAACATGTCTGTGGTTTTCTCGTCACTTACCGAGATCGATGATTTCTTGGAGGAAATAAGATCAAAACATAAAATCGACGTCAGCCCCACAACAGATGAAAGACCATTTTTTTATGACCTATCACTGAAGCCACCTCTATTTCTCTACTTGCTTTGTATATCTGCCCTGACATTATCCTTGTTTCTATTACTTTTTGTAAAAGACAAAAAATCGCTTAGTCTATCCCCACATTTTTTTCTATTAGGCGCAGGATTCATGTTAATCGAGGTCTCTTTGGTACAGAAATTTTTGTTTTTTCTCGGGTATCCCTTGACAACTTTCACTGTAATTCTCTTCAGTCTGCTCTTAGGTTGTGGATTAGGTGGGTTCTTAATACAAAAAATAACACAACCTTTTAGAAAATTGCCCATATTGCTTCTCGTTCTATGTGTTCTTACATTTATTCTCTTTGCATTTCTCAATAATATTTTCGCACTGTTTTTCTCGTGTGGCGATATTTTAAGAATCATTTTTTCACTCTTTATTCTTCTACCTTTTGGCATGCTTCTGGGCATACCATTTCCTACATTGATCAAAGAAGTCGGAAAAATTTCGCCTCAGGATGTAGGTCTTATGTGGGGTGTCAATGGACTAATGGCAGTGTTCGGTAGTTCACTGTCCATGATAACAGCAAAAATGTTCGGCTGCAAATATTCACTGCTGGCTGCCTTCTTAATTTATCTGTGTATTTTTGCTTTGATCAAGCTAAATCAGCGCAGGTGATGGAAGAAATTATGCCAATAGAACTCTTCCCCGCACAGCTAATCATGTGTTAGTCACGAACCCCTTGACGGCAAATAGATTACTCCTATAATATCACAGGAGGAGAGGATGCTTGGTTTGATTCTCACTTTATTACTTTTCAATGGCATTAGTGGCAAGATCCAAGGTACTGTCAATGATGAAGATACTCAAGAACCAATCCCTTACGTAGATGTTATCATTTCAGGAACCGAAATTGGGACAGCAACTGACGACAACGGCCATTTTTTCATTTTGAACGTCTTGCCAGGTTCTTATACAGTTGAGGTTTCATGCATCGGTTATCAAACAAAGTTTGTTGAAAACGTTATAGTCGAAATCGACCAAACCACACGCTTAGAGATAAAGCTCAAGCAAACACCTGTAGAAATGTCACCTATTACTGTAATCAGCAAAATTCACAAAGTAAAAAAAGATATGGTAGGAACCACCTATATTGTAAGAAAGGAAGAACTAGAAACTCTACCTATTGATTATACCATGCGTATCATAGCTTTTCAAGCGGCGGTCGCTTCTGTCGATACTGCACTGCACGTACGCGGTGGTCGTGCAACCGAAGTTCTATACATGATTGACAATGTTCCCATTATCGATCCGCAAACCGGTGATCTTGCAATAAACATATCAAAAGGCATTATTGATGAAGTGATCTTTGTACCTGGTGGTTTTGATGCAGAATATGGTCGTGCCATGTCAGGCGTCATCAACATAATCACTACATATCCATCTGATGATCTACAACTGCAAGCTTATGGCAAAACAGAGAGAATTATGCCATTCTATTTTGATTTTGGTTATGAGAACTACAGATCATTAATCCACCTGCCTGCTTCGCAAAAGCTAAAGGGACTCTTATCTCTGGATATAATGCATACGGATGATTGGGATCCAAGACTCTTTAAACTACCTCATAAGCAGCGCGATGACTACTCTCTTTACGGGAAATATTTCTTTGCACCGTCTGGCAAACTGACACTAACCATAAGTGGTGCTCAATCGCGTTCCCAATTTGACAGATACGCTCCGGGAAAATTTAAATACATTTACGATGATTATCGTTCAGACATGAGAAGAGGTAATCTTCAAGCGATGAATGTAAGTTATTTGCCAGATTCGCGGAAGTTCATCAACATAAATGTAAGTCGACTTTTTACGCGGAGAATGTACGGCGTCCGAGACAGAGGACCTTTTGGCGTCTTTGAAGATTTTACCTTTCGTCATTACAGCACATACAGATATCCAATCTGGGGTTCCAGAAATCCATTTGGCGTCTATAGCAGCCTTTTCTATATCGATGGAGACTATGAAGAGTACCAAGACAAATCATCCCAAGTTCTAAAAGCAAATGTACGTACGCACCTTCAAATACATAGATATCATGAAGTAATGGCGGGAGTTGAGTATACATACAATGATTTTAAGAATTTCACATACCTTCTGAGTGACACACTGCATCCCATTACTGATGAATACCAACATAAACCCATTGAATATGCTCTATTTCTCCAGGATAATATCGATTTTAGAGGTGTTTATGCAAAAGTTGGGTGCAGGTATGATTATTTTTCTTCTGATATTGAAAATATCCAACCCAAAATAATCATCTCACCACGACTTGGATTTTCTTTCATGGTAACAGAAAAATGGCTATTCCGGGCAAATATCGGCTGGTATGCTCAACCACCTTTATACGATTATGTGTATGGTTACTATAATCTTTTACCATTACCGAGCTACCTATCACCTCTTCCTATAGGCAATCCAAACCTTGGGCCTGAAAGGACATTAAGCTACGAAATCGGCATGCAGGGAGAGATCAGAAAAGATCTGAGTGCCACTTTTAATGCATTTTACAAGGAGATTACTAACCTTATCGGCACCCGCTTTGTCCGTGCTCTGCCAAGGAATTATGTATCATATTTTAATGTGGAGTTTGCAAATGTCAAAGGGATCGAAGCAATCTTTGAATTCGAAAACCCGAAATACACGGGCAAAATCTCATATACGCTATCCTGGGCACAGGGCACGAGTTCTTATGCAAATGAAGTATATGAACGCTACTATAGTGAAATAATTGACACAACCATTGTCCTGGCTGCCAAGGAATACAACCTTGATTTTGATCAACGGCACAGGATCTTTGCTCAGGGATCAATAAATCTTCCCTTCCATGCAAAACTGTATCTTTTCGGTTATATCGGTACTGGATTTCCTTACACCCCTCCTGGAGAAGAGGGCAAAACGACGGAAAAAAATAATTTAAGACTTGCTTTCCGCAGACAAATTGATTGCGTCATTTCTAAGCCCTTCAATATTGGAAACATTTCTATAAATGCTAACTTTGAGATTACTAATCTTCTTGATGCGCGGTATGATATTGCACCACACTACACCGCCATCCCTCTGGATGACATCAGAAAAGAACTCTTTACTTCTTTTATCTCTATGACCAATGCTTACTACAGTCCTGCTGCTGATTTTAACCACGATGGTCTAATAACACCGGCAGAATACTATTTAGCCTTTAGAGCCGCAGTCGAGGCGACAGACGATTGGGTAAGTGCAAACTCTGCCCCAAGAAGAGCACGGATTGGTGTCGTCATAAATTTTCGATAAAGAAGAAACAATGAAATTGTTGAGTATATTAGCAAAAACAATCTTTGTCTCTTCGATTTTTTTGTTTCTTAATATCAACCACGGCTGCAGGGATCCTTACCAGTACGCTCCACCAGAAGATTCTTTGGTGCCACCGCCTGACGAGATTCCGCAACTCATCTATCCTCCAAACGACACAGGTATTGTTTATGGCCAGCACGGACATGGTTGGGACACGCTGATGATCCTTTTTAAATGGTCAGAGATTACAGATGCTGAATATTATGATCTTGCACTAGCCAGGGATACGTTTTTCATCGACAGTACTACTGTTCTATACACAGTCTCGAGAAAATCTATTTTATTGACATTTTTCGCTACCGGTGATTTCTATTGGCGCGTCAGGGCAGGAAATATATATCGGACATGGTATACTGATTGGTCAGAAACCTGGCACTTAAGATTGGCACGCCCGGTGTCAAAGTAACGCACCAAGAATCTTATGCAGTCTCATCCACATTTGTATAGAGAATAGATGCGAAAACATCCATTGCAATCGAATCAGTAGGAGAGCATTATGAATAAATGGCTTTTACTATCATTTGTATTAGGACTATGCATGCTATCATCTTTCTGTGCTGAAAAAGAGTACAGAATCGCGGTCATGTTCACATCTCCAGAGGCAAAAGAAATAAAACACGGTGGATTCTATAGGCTCGCATCAACTGGCGACAGCATCGGAATGTATGGATACGCGCCAAGCGAGTACATATTTACCTTGGGAGAAGATGATACGGTTAGCGGTTGGGCATGGAAAGATACGTTGGAATATCATGATTCACTTCACTTTGAGCTATATGTTGACGGTCTACCAGAAGTCAATACGTATATTCTCGCTCCATATGCAGTAGTCGTCTTCAGATATCCATCAGTAGAGTAGGTACTACAATAGCAGTGCTTTCAAGTCCTAAAACCTCAGCAAGGCACCCATGAAGATATAATTTACCCAGGTAAAGCTATACACCGCCTCTACATCAGAACCTCCCTCCAGTACGCGATAACCCAGTTTCAATGACGTCGCCTTACTGATTTCAGAGTGGATACTCAAGGATACATCTTCCGCCCTGCCTTGCGGAGCGGCAAGTGCATCGCCCTCCAGAACAAAACTTAATGGATCCAGAAATCTCCATGCCAAGCTGAACCTGATGATCGGTACAAATCCGATATCTGTCTTTTCCGAGATGTGACTCGAATCTGCGATACTGATGGCAGCATCGCGTATTTTTGCCGTTGCGCCCAAACCCAAGTGCAGATTTTCACCAATAAACCAGAAATGTTGATATGAGATGCGATATGAATTGAATCGAAAGACCGTGTTTAGCGTCGCATTAGGAGCAAATGATTCGCCCTCAAATATGACCTCACGATCCACACTTCCTGTAGCCTCCAGTTTTAATGGTGCTATCAGAACTGAAATCAAATTACCTCTATTGAAATAATAAGTGAACCGACCTCTGACAAAGAATGCTGGGTCAGTCTTTAATTCATCAGAAAAGGAGATTAAAGTACCAGTGCTCTTCGGTATCTGAACATCGCAGTAGCTTATTGTTGCTAATCCTGATTCAACATCAAATTCGAAATGTTGAAGAGGATCTGCAAAGAGCACACTCATCAAACATAGAAAGAAAATAATTCTGTTTCTCATCTTTCTCTCCTGTTTTATACCAGATTTTTTGAGCATGATTTCTCCCATTCTTCTACATCACCCTTGATCTTATAAAAAATCGGGTGACATTCAACTGCATATTGCTTATGCGAAACCAGCTCATTGTATTTACGCATATCTCGTGTTCTTAACTTGTGGCGTAATAACTTAAACTCATACTTAAGCTGACCTTCGGTCACCTTTATCTTTCGTGTTTTATCCCTTATAAGTATTTTCTCTTTCTTGAAATTGTACCCTCGTTCTTTGGACTCTTTCCAGATATGATAAAGATAATTCCCGATAGCGCTTGCTGGCGCTGTATGATTTCTGAATCTTGTCAACTGTGGATGCTTTTTATATCCCCTTGATCTGCCATTCAAGACTTTCTGTGCCAATAGTGCTTCCCGCCATACAGCCGTTAACCCCTTGCTATCTAAGAACCTGGGGTGTAAGCTCCACAATCTCAAGAATTGAGTCTCCAAACTGAAAAATTCAAAACAGCAGCAAAACTCACCCATAGTATATACGGCATCAGCAACATAGCGGCAGTTATGGATATTTTTCTGAAACTCAGCATCGTAAACAGAATTGCAATCCAGAGTATAATGATCTCAATGAATGCAAGGAACGGAAGCCTGAGACCGAAGAATATTATGGACCAGAGAACATTAAGGACAAGTTGTCCTGCAAAGATAATTAATGCAATTTTAATATGCTGATCCTTTAAACCCTTGCGCCATATAATGAAGGCAGAAACTCCCATTAGTACGTAAAGAATCGTCCAGACTGGCGCAAACACCTGATTGGGCGGATTAAAAGCCGGTTTACTCAATCCAGCATACCAGGTAGGAATTGAACTGCGTGTAGCCAGAGAACCGATAAAACCTGCAATAAGACAAACAGCAATACTCACTATGAATTTAGCAATATCACCCAGTTTTATTCTGTGCATACCTTGCTCCTTTTATATTAGATTACTCAAAATTTGTCATCAAGTCAACATGGAATTTATCCTCACCCTTGCACCCCGCTGATTCCTCTCCACTTTTTCTTGCGACATTCCTCAATTATTCCCCCTCCCTTGATGGAAAGAATACAACCTTCTGTCATTCCCCTCCCTTGATGGGAGGGGATAAAGGGGAGGGTGTATTATCTCGCCTGATTGTCTCAATCACACCATCGATATTATGCAACACTTCGTTATTCCAGAACCTCAATACTCTGTAACCTTGTTTGATGAACCATGTTCTGGCTTAGATCCTATCTCGACAGCAAAGATAGAAGATTTAATGGTCAATCTCAAGGAGAAATATACGATTGTGATCGTAACTCATAACATGCAACAGGCAGCACGTGTTTCAGATTATACAGCATTTCTTTATCTCGGTGAATTAATTGAATACGAAGAAACAAAGAAGCTCTTTACAATCCCAAAGGGAAAGCTTACTGAAATGTATATTACCGGTCGCTTTGGATAAAAAAAATACACCAAAAAAACGTATTATTCATCTGCCAACATAATTCAGCACGTCCCCAGATCACTGAGGCTTTAGCACATATACCTGCCCTCGTTTAATAACGGGGTCCCGTATCAAAAATATTAAAGCGGTCTTTTCTCGTTATAAACGGAGGGCTTTTTTAAATGCAGTGCTGAAATAAAGCAAGGGGGTCGGCTATCGCCGACCCCCTTCCCTTGATTAGTTAACTACCCAATTAAATGGAATAACACCTAATCGAGTGAGTTAAAATTAAGTAGGATATTCTACCACCTGCCTAATTGACTCAGTCTCAACCTGTGCTTTGGCAAACAAATCCTCGACACTCTTTTGATCAGGTGCATCCCAGCAACAAATAGCCTGACCATTTGTATCATCTATATAGGCTTTGTCCATCTTGAGATTGCTTCCTACAGAAGCATCAATGACGGAAGTTCATACTACCTTGACTTTGTCTCTTGGCATAGGTGGTAACGTAATTAAAAACTTTGCCATGGTTACCTCCTTATAGTAATTAGTATAAACAAAACCCCTGAAATGTCAAGCTATACCTAACATAATTGAATCTTGACATTTACCTATATTCATATATAATATTTCTATGGATGAGGTAAAGAAACAGAACCTCTGGAGGTTTCGAAGATGAATTCCTCTGGTAGGCAAGGCAGTTGCCTTGTGCGAAAAGCCAAAACCAATAATAGTATTCTCCTGTATGCACAAAAATACTACACATTAATAGCATCAAAATTTCAAATTCCTAAAAAAAATTTATCAGATTTCAATGCCGAGCTTAAAAGTAATTTTTGGTGGAGGATTCGCATATGAAGGAGTTCAACGTACAGGGCAGTTGCCTTGATTCAAAAAGTAGAGCGATATCCCCTCCAGATTTACTACACTATGCTGTAAGCGTAAAGCACCAAAGAGATAACAAAATACATTTCAGGCTTTTCAAGGAGTGATTTAATGGCAGAGATTAAACTAACAAAATTTGCCAAAGCAGCTGGTTGAGCGGCAAAAGTGTGCCAGCAGGTCCTGATGCAGGTTCTGCATCAGCTGCCGAAATTTGATGATCCAAAGATTCTAGTGGGAGGTACTCACATGGATGATGCTGCTGTCTACAAAATTGATGAAAATACAGCTATTGTGCAAACCGTAGATATTCTGACCCCGGTTGCTGATGATCCATACATCTTTGGACAAATTGTGGCAGCAAATTCACTAAGTGATATTTATGCGATGGGAGCAAAACCAATTACTGCATTAAGTATTTTATGTTATCCACCGGAGAAGCTTGATAGCAAAATAGTGAACACAATGCTTAAAGGTGCTGGAGATAAAGTAAAGGAGGCAAATGCATGCATAATTGGTGGTCATACATTGAAAGATACTGAAGTAAAGTGTGGCTTAGCGGTAACGGGTGTTGTAGCTCCTGACAAAATTATCACAAATAGTAGTGCAAAACCTGGTGATCAACTCATACTTACAAAACCTTTGGGTACAGGTATAATCTCCACAGCAATAAAGGCGAATCTTGCACCAGTAAAGGCAATTAAGAGAATAAATGATAATATGTGTCAATTGAATGATAAAGCCTGTGATGCAATGCTGGAAGTTGGTGTCTCAAGTGCAACAGATATCACCGGATTCGGCTTATTGGGCCATACCTTTGAAATGGCAGAAGCTAGTAACGTGAGTATTACAATTAATGCATCTCAGGTTCCTGTGATAGAAGAAACATTAGATCTGGCAAAGATGAGTCTATTTCCAAGTGGCTCAATTATGAATTACGAATTTGTGAAAACGAAAGCCCAATTTACACACAATGTTGACTCGAACGTCCGGTTGCTTCTTTGTGATGCCCAGACCTCTGGTGGACTATTGATTTCAGTTCCTGAGGAGCGAAGCGAAATTCTTCTTAACCTATTGATTATGAAAGGTATTACGTCCGCCTGCATAATCGGTGAAGTAATAAATGAAAAGGAAAGGAGAATATATGTTAATTAAATTCAGACCAGCTTGGTGGGTTATCACAACCGGGGTTATCTTCGGTGCTTTCTTTGCATTATTAATGAAATGGGGCAATCCACCAAACATGGGAGTATGCGCAATATGCTTCTTAAGGGATACAGCAGGAGCCTTGGGATTTCATAATGTCAATGAAGTCAGTTATATTCGCCCGGAGATTATCGGTTTTGTTTTAGGTTCAACTATTATCGCGCTAATCACAAAAGAATTCAAGACAATGGGAGGTTCATCACCAATCTTGCGTTTTATAATAAGTGTTTTTGTGGCGATCGGCGCGTTAGTCTTCTTAGGATGTCCCATCAGGATGCTTGGCCGAATTGCTGGTGGCGATTGGGTAGCATTGGAAGGACTATTGGGTTTAGTGGTTGGGATCTATATTGGGGTCCAATTTTCGAAAGCCGGCTTTAATTTAGGAAGAATGCAGACTCTCCGAAGCTCAAACGGCTGGGTAATGCCACTCATTGCAATCGGCTTATTGATTTTACTGTTAGCCAAACCAGAGTTTATCGGTTTTGGCGGAAAGAAACATGCACCGCTTTTCGTTTCTCTGATTGCCGGACTCATTGTAAGTGGATTTGCCCAACGTTCAAGATTTTGTACAATCGGTGGCATCAGAGATCTCATACTTATTGGCGACAGCCATCTATTTCAAGGTTTTGTTGCACTTCTCGTGGTAACATTTATTTTCAATTTGATCTTAGGCCAGTTCAATCCCGGTGAGTCACCCATTGCTCATCTGGAATTTATTTGGAATTTCGGGGGGATGTTCCTAGCCGGTTTTGGTCTCGTTATGCTCGGAGGCTGTCCATTCCGTCAAATGGTTATGTCAGGATATGGTAATACTGATGCTGGAATTACTGTCTTAGGAATGTTATTTGGTGCAGGATTGACTCATAATTTTAACTTAGCAGCATCATCGCAAGGTGTTACGTTAAATGGCAAAATAGCGATTATTTTAGGAATTATTATACTTTTAGTAATCGGCCTTACAAACCGTGGAACCATAGAGGGGGCTAAGGATGGTTAAGAAAATAGACGTACGCGGGCTTACTTGTCCTCAGCCAGTAATGTTAGTGAAAAAGGCGATTGATGCTGGTGAACATGAAATTGTAGTTATGGCTAATGACGAGGTAGCAGTTGGCAATGTGCAAAGACTGGCTCAAAACAATGGATTCACGGTGGAAATTGAAAGACAACAAGATGAGAAGTTAATCAAACTTAAAAGATAAATGTCAATTTACTTTGATAACGCTTCCACTTCCTATCCCAAACCTGAGTGTGTCTTTGAGGCTATGAGGTACTATTGCAAAAACATAGGTGCAAATGCTGGTCGTTCTGCACATCGTAGATCTGTACATGCCTCGAAACTCGTTTTTGAAACAAGAGAATTAGTCGCTGAACTAATTGGAGCGAAGGATTCTTCAAGGATCATATTTACTCAGAATGCAACAGAAGCACTTAACTTATCAATCCTTGGTTGTGGTCTCAAAAGAGGAGATCATATTATTACCTCAAGCATAGAACACAACTCGGTGATGCGTCCCCTAAAGTTTCTAGAAAAAGAGAGAAAAATTCTGATTGACATGATTAAATGCGATAAAAATGGCATGCTTGATCCCTCTGATATAGAATCAAAAATAACGAAAAAGACAAAACTTATCACTATTAATCATGCCTCGAATGTTGTCGGCACAATACTTCCTATAAGAGCAATCGGACAGATTGCCTATAGTCATAATATTCCTTTTTTAGTTGATGCTGCTCAAACAATTGGCTGTATACCACTTGACATTAATGAAAATCATATAGATCTTCTCGCGTTCTCGGGACATAAAGCACTGTTAGGTCCTCAGGGCGTGGGATGTCTCTACATACGAAAAGGTATCAAGATTTATCCTTTGAAATATGGCGGGACTGGATCTTATTCTGAATCTGAAATGCAACCTGATTTTTTGCCTGATAGATTTGAAAGTGGTACACTTAATCTTCCTGGTATCAGCGGTCTGAGAAAAGGCATAGAGTTTATAAAAGAAAAAGGTATTACAAATATTCAAAAAGAAATGCATGCTCTTACCGCGGAGCTTATTAATAGATTATCCAAGATTGAAAAGTTAACAATATATGGCACAAGAGATAAAACATTACAGACAGGTATTGTTTCTTTTAATATCAACAGGAAAGATCCTTCAGAAGTTGGTCAGCTTCTAGATAATGAATACGATATCGCAGTGAGAATTGGCTTGCACTGTTCACCACAGACCCATAAGACAATCGGCACTTTCCCAAATGGAACAGTACGTATAAGTTTAGGATCATTTAACACTATTGAAGACATTGACAAATTGTGTGAAGCATTATGTCAGATCACTGTATAATTACCTTTGAATCAGTACATTTTGTGATGAAGGCTGAAAAGGTTCTCAAAGAATATGGAATTGATGTTGTTTTAGTACCAACACCTCGCGAGATAAGTTCTGATTGTGGTATTGCACTTGAAGTATTAAAAGAAAACCAAGAAATAATAAGAAACATTTTTAGCAAAAAAACATTGGTACCTGATGGATTTTATAAAAAATAAAAAAGGAGGTAAAAATATGGAAGAGGATTTGAGGATAGGCATCTTTGTTTGTGAATGTGGCTCGAATATTGCAGGTTCAGTAAACTGTGATAAGCTTGTTGAATATGCCAAAACTTTACCAGATGTTGTTTTTGCTTGTAAGAACAAATATACCTGCTCTGATCCAGGTCAGGACGAGATAAAACAAAATGTCACCGAACATAAGCTCAATCGTGTCGTTATTGCAGCTTGCTCGCCAAGAATGCATGAACCAACATTTCGCAAGTGTGTTGCATCGGTTGGTCTAAATCCGTATCTTATTGAAATGGCAAATATAAGGGAACATTGCTCGTGGATTCATTTATATGATAAAGATATTGCTACACAAAAGGCTAAGGACATCATCAAAACTTCTTATGCTCGGGCAAGGTTCTTAGAGGCCCAGACTGAATTGGAATTTCCAGTAATTAAAAATGCCTTAGTAATCGGTGGTGGTGTTGCAGGAATACATGCGGCCTTAGATTTAGGAGATGCAGGGTATTCTGTCTATCTTGTTGAAAAATCTCCATCCCTTGGAGGAAAAGCTGCACAGCTAGATAAGATATATCCGAGTATGGATTGAGCCATATGAGTCCTGGGACCCAGGATGATGGATGCCGGCAGGCATCCAAAAATAAAGCTCCTTACAAATGCGGAGGTTGAAGATGTCCGTGGATTTGTGGGTAATTTTCACATCAAAATTCGTAAAAGGACACGGTATGTGGATGAAAACAAGTGCAATGCTTGTGCCGAGTGTGTTGAAGTTTGCCCCGTAATTTTACCTGACGAATTTCAAATGGGTTTCTCTGTGAGAAGAGCAATCTATTTACCTTTTCCTCAAGCTGTTCCATCTTCCTATATTATCAACATGGAAGAATGTTTAGGGAATAATCCTATAGCTTGTAGTAAATGTCTCGACAAGTGTGAACCGAACGCAATCGATTTTGATATGAAAGATGAAATCGTTGAAATTGATGTTGGTGCAATTATTGCTGCCACTGGCATGGATATATATGACCCAACGCCCTTAGATGAATTTGGCTATACAAAATATGAAAATGTTGTTACAAATTTAGAGTTTGAACGACTGATGGGACCAACTGGACCGGTAACAGGAGAGATTGTAAGACCATCAGACAAAAAGAAACCATCTTCGGTTGCTTTTATTCAATGTGTTGGCTCAAGATCTCTAAAACGTGGCAATCCGTACTGCAGCAATATCTGCTGCATGAATACCGTAAAAGAAACCCTACTTCTAGAGGAATATGACCCCGGTATTAGTAAGAAGGTATTTTACATTGACATAAGGGCATTTGGCAAAGGATTTGAAGATCTATATAGACGAAGCAAGGAAGCAGGAACTCAATATATAAGAGGGATCCCTGGAGAAATAGTCGAGGATCCAGTCACCAAAAATTTAGTGTTATCTGTTGAAGATACAACAACAGGGACTATAGAAAAACATGAAGTAGATATGGTAATCTTGGCTTTGGGTGTTACACCACGACTTGATGCAGATTTGATTCAAAGACTCTTGACTCTTTCTCGCACCTCCGATGGCTTTTTTATGGAATCTCATCCGAAATTAAAGCCCGCAGATGCACCAAGTGCAGGCGTATTCTTTGCTGGTTGTGCTGAATGTCCCAAAGATATAAAAGACAGTGTTCTACAAGCTGGTGCGGCAGCTTCCCATGCTCAAATTCTTTTTTCAAAGGGTAAAGTGAGTATCGAGGCATTAACTCCAATAATCAATGAAGATCTGTGTAAATTCTGCGGCATATGCGCTAAGGTTTGTCCATATAAAGCAATCACCTTCATTCCCAAAGTAAAAAAACCACCCAAGATAATTGAAGCGGCATGTCATGGTTGTGGAACCTGTGGTGCTGAATGTCCATTCGATGCATTACAGATGCGTCATTTTAATGATGCACAAATTATGGCAATGATTAGAAGTATTTTTGAAGAAAAACCAGAAGAGAAAATTGTCGTATTTGCTTGTAATTGGTGTTCTTATGCTGGAGCAGATTTTGCAGGACTTTCTCGGCTACAGATGCCCGAAAATGCACGACTGATACGCACGATGTGTTCAGGAAGGACTGATGAGAAATTCACTTTAGAATCATTCAGACTCGGTGCACCAATTGTTCTGGTCTCAGGATGCCACTTTGCAGACTGCCATTACATTGATGCTAACCGCTGGACCCAGAAAAGGGTAGAGAGACTTTGGGACAAAATTGAGAAACTAGGAATTAGACCAGAAAGGTTACAATTAGAGTGGATAGCTGCATCAGAAGCAACGAAGTTCATAAAGGTAATAAAAGAATTAGAAGAAATGCGCAAGAAGGTGACTAAAGCAGAAATTATTCAAACAATGGAGATATTGAATAGAGAGAAAGAAAAAGAAGAACAGAAAAAGGAAAATCAAGCTAAATGACAAAGAGAATATCAGGTTATCTGCACAGAAGGGGAAAAGGGAGATAAATAGATTATGCAGAGAATAATCATAGGCACTGCTGGTCACGTAGACCATGGTAAGAGCTTGCTGGCCAAAACATTGACTGGTGTTGACCCTGACCGCTTGCCAGAAGAGAAAAAACGTGAAATGACAATTGATCTCGGATTTGTTTTCTTTCCAATTAACAAAGAAACAGAGGTTGCCATCATTGATGTCCCAGGACACGAACGTTTTTTGAAAACTATGATTGCTGCTGCACACAGCATCAGAATGGTTCTATTTGTCGTTGCTGCTGATGAAGGTGTGATGCCTCAGACTGTTGAGCATCTTGATGTCTTGAAACTTATGAATATTGAACAAGGAATCATTGTGATTACAAAAGTTGATCAGATTAGTGAAGAGTACGTTGCGATTGTTAAGGAAGATATTGTAAAACTAGTGAAGGATAGTTTCCTTGAGAATGCGCCAATTTTTGCTGTTTCTAATCTAACTAATCAAGGCATTGAAGAATTAAAAAACTATCTAAAAAACTCATGCTCGAATATTAGCCCTCTGCCAAACGTTGGTTTTTTCAGATGTCCGATTGATCGTATCTTTGCGATGAAGGGTTTTGGTACGGTTATTGCCGGAACAGTCATTTCTGGAAAATTGGAAAAATCTGAAACAATTGAGATTCTACCAACAATGAAACAATCAAGAATTCGCAATCTTCAAGTACACAATCAACCTGTGCATGAAGTATTCGCAGGACAGAGAGTTGCATTTAATCTAATGGATATATCAGGTTCAGAAATTTACAGAGGATGCGAATTAAGTGTTCCTGATTATCTTAAACCAACTCAAATTGTAAATGCTCGCCTGTATTTATTGCCAACTATGCAAAAACCTTTACACAATAACGAAAGAGTACGTTTTCATAAAGGAACTGGTGAAGTAATGACGCGGGTAATTACCCTTGACAAACAGGAAATAAATCCAGGCGAAGAGGGTTTGGTACAATTTAGACTTGAGAAACCTATTGTTGGAGAACGTAAAGAACGGTTTGTGATTCGGTCGTACTCCCCAATGAGAACAATCGGTGGAGGCAGACTTATCGAGCTTTATCCACCTAAAAAAGGAGGCAGATTTAGAAAAGAGCGTGTAAATTACTTGCTAAGAATGGACAGAGCAAATGATGAAAATGTTGCTGAAACATTGATTCGCTATTCTGAATATCCAATCGCATCTGAAAAAGACCTGATGAGATTGGTAAATTTGCCTATTAAAAAAGTATCTACCCAGCTACAAAGATTACTAAATGAGAAAGTGGTTTTAAGACTCAAGGATAACTCAATTATCCATCGTAATTTCATAGATAAAATTAAAGGAAAGTGTTATACTTCGATAGAACAATTTACAAAAGAAAATCCCTTAAAGGTGTACATGAATCGGGGCGAGTTAGCAAAAGTTCTAAGAATCTCCAATTTACATCTTCTAGAAAAAGCACTCACGGAGTTAAGCAGTGAAGGTAAAATTGACTTGAATACAAAAGGGGCGAAAATTATTGGGATTGACGCCAAAGTTTCTATTAAGGCACAGAAAATTTTAGACACAATTGAGGAATTCGCTCTTGAAAGGGGTTTAAGACCATTTAAATTAAATGATGTCATTATTTGTAATCTTACTGGACAAGACCCCAAGAAAGTAAGAGAATTATTGAACTACCTTCTGACGAGTGATGTAATTATTGAAATACTGAAAGGAAAATATCTCCATAAGAAGAAGTTGGAACAAGCAATATCAAAGTTAACCCAATATATCAATAAGAAAGGGGCAATTCGTGCAATAGAATGCAGAAACCTGCTTGGCATATCTAGGGAAGCAACCAGACAGATTTTGGATTACTCTTTTAATCATGGGATAACGATTCGGTCAAAAGGAACCCATCGACTACCCGATGTCAAAAAGTGTGATTGATATATCTGCAAATCTATTAAACAATAGACGATTAGCCATAGCCCAAAGCGGAGGCGGATGGGTGCTGGTGTGCCTGCTGGACTTCAAATCCAGATATTTCGATAGGATCGAAATGGTAGGTTCAATTCCTACACGTCTCCGCCAGATTACTAGGAAACAAGGAACTGCAGATTAATCGTAAAAACGGAAAGTTTGTGGATAGAATAACTGGTTTAATCTTTGAGTGATGGTTAAGAAACCCGTATCGTTAGTCGTTGAAGGGCAGCGTCTTTTACAATCCACAAGCGTAATCCTCCACGGAACGGGCGTCGTCACCGTTGCCGTAACCATCTATACGGACATATTGTGTTATATTCAAAGGACTAGAAATGAAACAAACCAGCGACAGAATCAATCCGTTCGAACCAAAAATTGTTGCGTTCTGCTGTAATTGGTGTTCCTATCCAGCTGCTGATGCTGCAGGTGTTTCAAAACTACAATATCCTACAAATATTAGAATTGTCAGGGTGACATGCGGTGGTAGAGTGACTACGGGATTGGTTTTAAAGGCGTTCGAATTAGGTGCTGATGGAGTTTTGGTAGCAACATGTCATTTTGAAGATTGTCATTACATGTTTGGTGCGCGAAGAGCAGCTGATGTACATAAAATTACTGAAAAATTAGTGGAAATGGTTGGCCTGGAATCTGAAAGGTTGCGTTTTGAGCAAATATCGGCTGCTGAAGCGCTAAAATTTGCGAAAGTTGCAAATGAATTGGTAATCGCTGTTAAAAAAGCTGGCCCTAGCCCACTAAGGAAAAATCAAACGCGCAGCTCATAGATAATACAGAAATCTTTCGATTATTCTTTTTATCTAAACAATATCACTCTTTTGATTATCTTCCGATCTGGGAGTTCAAGTTTAACCAAATATACACCTGATGGGACATCCAGGCCGCGGTCATCAGTTCCATCCCAGACAACTGATTCCGGTTGTCTCGCGTTTACAATATCAAGTTGTCTGATTAATTTCCCACTTACATCATAAATTCTTAGATTCATATCGCTGTTAGCAACTAGTTGGTATTTGATATTCAGTTCTTTGGTAAATGGGTTGGGAGAAAGCCGAAAAATCGGGTATTTCGTCTTGTTACATTCATTTTCTTCTATCCCAGCTGCTACTGTTACATAGACATTGATTGAATCTCTTAGATTCAGATTTCCCATTGATGCAACTCTTAGATTAACAATCTCAGTACCTTCTGTAGTGTTTGTATAAACTTTTACATCTATGTCTTCTGTCCACTCGCCTGCCGCGAGAGTGTCATACATTATGACACCAGGATTCACTCAAGCACCACCAATACAATATTGTACAAACCAACCAGGGACACTATCAATTATTGTGCAGTTGAACTCATAGATATCTGTCATTGAACCAGTATTCTCCAATCTAAAAAAGAATACAATATAATCATTAAATCCAGCATTCTTAACAGTATCATCAAGGCAGGTAAACTCAAAACTGTATTGAGCAAAGAGTGGTAAGATAAGAATTAATGATGCTAGAAAGAATTTCTTAATCATGTGACCTCCTAATAATTAATTCTTTTATTGATGATTGCCTGTAGCACCTCTTTGGTGTCCATATTTTGGACAAAAGCAACAATACCAAGTTTATTTTCATTCCAATTACTTTGAAGATTAAAATCAACCTCCTTGGTTAATGAATCAGGGTAAACTAAATCAATAGGTATGCCTTGCGCATCAGGAATCATTTTTCTCATGACGTAAAAGAATGTAGAGTCTGGCGCACCAGCCTGCACAGAATATACACTGTCTTCATACAATACAAAAAATAGGCAATAATTTCCTTCTTCTATTGAGTCAACCGAAACAATATTTAACTTCACATTCAATGAAGAAGATGTGAGAGTAGTCTCAAGATTCAATTCTAAATTTGGTGCCACATTCCTTCTTTGAATAATCCATCCCTTAAATATCGGATAATTCTGGCTTGTATCCTCAGTCTGTACTATACCACTAATACCATCGAATACAGTTGACGGAGATGTGGTAATGCCATAAAGAGATTCCCGGACAGCAACATAGGTAGGACTTAAAGTATCACCTGTAACCCTACGATGATAGGCAATTACTGCCAGACTATCCGCGTATTCACTGGACAATCCGTCCAGCGCTTGCTCAGCCCATGGGCAGTACGTTCAGCGGGCATATGTGAAATATTCAGAAAGCACAATCCGGCCTGTTGGTTCCTCTACAATCTCAGGTGCATCAGAACAGAACATTAGAACCATCGGTATTGCAACGAAAATTGACTTCATTTTCTCATACATTTTTTTCCTTGTCAAATTCAATTCTTCTTTCTCAACAATAATCGAAAAGTTTAATCAATTATTCTACTTAGTTATCTACACAAAATTACTTTCTCTTTTCTGGTACAATTATTTCCTTCTAACATTATAAAATAAATGCCTGCTGGGAGATTCGACCCTCGTTCATCAGTTCCATCCCATGATACTTGTTGGTGATTTGTTATTCGGCTGAATTGTTTAACCAACCTACCAGTTGCACTATAAACCTTAAGACTAACTTCACTGTCATCTCCAGTCTGGCATCTGATATAAATTCTTCTAGTGAAGGGGTTAGGATAAACTCGGAGAGTTATACTATTAACAGCAGAATCGGTAATATCTTCGTTAATACCTATAATCATTGGAATCCGGATATCATCAATGTACCAACCTTCTTGAGTAACACTATAGTCGCTTATGAATCGAAATCTGATTCTGGCTGTCTGCCCATTATATTCATTTAATGAATAAGAATCTTGAACCCAAGACGATTGTGCGCCATTGACCTCAGCGAATGACCTCCACCACCCAGAACCATTGTCAACTTCTATATATCCATAATCCCAGTTTGTTTCAAGACTATACTGATGATAAAAGTAAAGAGAACTATCTGGAGTTGAAACGAAATACGGTGAAGTAAGTGAGGAGATATTTTCGTTGGTATATTGCCAGGAACCTTCAACACCACAGTACCAGGAATGGGTTGGTGAATTGTTCTTGTACTCTGTTATATGCCAGTTATCATTTGTACCAGAGTGGGTCCAGCTTCCTGGCCCAGATTCAATATCATCGGAAAATCCAGATTGAGATGTTATCATGAAAGGTAGTGTGTCAACTGATGAACCGAAACTTAATTCAAATGATGTTAGATAAGGATCAAGACAACCCGAGCTAATGTCAAATGTGAAGGTCATAACCGTATCCACGTCGCCTGCGCCAATTGAAACGGTGGCGGGAGCTGAGCCAGTGATTGTTATATATGGATCAGAACACTGTATACTTGCACCACCAATATATATACCATCACCAAAATTCTTCCCCGATGCCCTTATTTCTATACTTTCCCCAGGTTCAGCCCATCCATTTCCATTACCACTCGTTTCCGAGAGCGAAAGCCCAAAATATTCCATTTCTGGTTCTTGGATAATTGCTATTTCTGCACCTTGATAGATTTCTCTTGTAGCCCCCTGGACAAAAACAACTACTTTACAGTTTAATTCATTCCACGTTGAATTGATCGTGAAATTTCTGGATCTGATAATCGTATCAGATGCTGGAATTGTAACGGATTCACCATTGGCGTTAGGCACCATATCACGTAGAACGTGCTCAACTGTATTCAAATTATTGCCCCAGTTATATGGTATATTATTTTCAATGATGGCAAAATGGATATTGCCACTCACTGAACTCCCTGATGTATTATTTACTGTGGCAGTAACTGTGCCAGTATTAGCCACGGAATCATATGAGCATATAAGATCAATCACCAAAGGGCTCGAAATAGATGATCTTGTTGTAACATGATGCCGATAAAAGGGATACATGGTACCCCAGGCCAAACCGCCTACTTCAGTGACGATTCCATCAAACTTAGCTGTAGGTACCCCTGTGATATTATAATAAGAAGCACGCGCTGCTGCTTCCGGAGAATAGAATGGATAACCTGAAGTTACATGATATCCAATTACAACGACTGAATCATAGGTACGTGGATAGATTTCAGCAAGTCCCCTTGCTGCGCCAGGGCAATAAGGTCATCCACCCACTCGGGTGAATTCCTCTGCGACTGCAATCCTCTGACTGCCGTAAGAAAGAGCAGAGAAGACTATACATAGTAACAATAGTTTCTTCATCTTTCCTCCTTTTCTTTAGAAAGATAGATTATATAATGGTTCGGAAATACCGTGAAAAATTGTATAATTGTTGGAAACTTACAATTGAAGAAGGAATCGTCCCTAAGAAGCAATCCGCTTCCCTTAACTGAATCCTTAAATTCTCACCTTACATAAAGCATTATACTATAATTATATATAGAAATATAAATATGTCAATAGTCAAGTTGCTGTATTCAGTGTTAGGTAAAAGATAAAACTAGACTTCGCAAAAGATAAAAGTAGACTATTTAGTGTCCTGGAGGCATACTTATCAGACAAATTTGGCGTAAAATCTTCGCAATTCACATTCTGGGAGATTGTTTTTTTCGCTATAATCCTCGCGTTTACAGCGGTGAATTTTCGATTCATCGACATTTTGTCAACGTAATCATGACTTAATCGCTGTAAACGAAAATGCACAAAGTGTATTTAGAATTTAGGTTTTAAGCCAGCTTGTTTACATAACTCGTTAGCTGTAATTCTATCAATTGTTCTATGCCTTTTCACTGGTATTGTCTTTTTGTCATTTGTATATATTGAGTGCTTCTTTCCTTCACGTAATAGATAGAAGCCGTTTTTCTCTAAGTATTTGATCAGCTCTCGTCGTTTTACCGACATTTATACATCAACAGGAATTTGTTCTATGAGTGCTCTGCCAGCAGGGATTTCCTTATGCTGTTGTTTATATGCTTTTATCATTTCCTGCAAGGCATCTCTGAGCATTACTCTACAATCTTCTAAGGTTTTACCCTCCGTAACAACCTCTGGCCATTCTATAAGTTGCCCCATATAGCCTGATCTGATTTTTATATATTTAGCAGTATAATTACTTAACATAGTACATTATATCAGATAATGATCTAATGTCAAGATAGGCAGTTGAATTATTGATAAAGTTAGTTTTCAATCACTGACATCTCTTTGTTATCATTACAATCGATATGTGTCAAACAGACACATGATATTTGGCACATTTACCTGCCTTCGTTTAATAATGGGGTCCCACATCAAATTTTATGGAGCGGCCTGTTCTCGTTATAAACGGAGGACTTTTTTCAAGTGAGTGCCAAAATAAAGCATGGGGGCAGCTTTTGCCGCCCCCTATTATTTTAAAATACCAACGATGTGTTAATTTATGAAACGCTATTGACTTTATTGCGGAAACATGTATAATTTCAAAAAATCTTTAGGAAATCTATCATAGCAATATTGAATAAAAAGAATTATGAAACTGCTTCTAATCTCACCACGTTCTTCAGATAAAAGGTCACCTGTGGGTTTTAAGGTTCCACAGGTTGCCTTGCAGATTATCGCCGCCCTTACTCCGGAGAATGTCAAAGTGAGTATGGTTGATGAACATATTAATAATATTGATTTCTCGAAAGACTACGATCTGGTTGGAATATCAATAATGACTGCTACATCAAAAAGGGGTTATCACTTGGCAAAAGTATTTAAGGAAAAAGGAAGTAAGGTTGTTTTCGGTGGGATTCATGCATCGGTCATGCCTGAAGAGGCAATCAATTATGGGGATGCCGTGGTTATTGGTGAGGCTGAAGGCTCATGGCCCAATCTTATTGAAGATTTTAAACAAAATTCGTTAAAGAAGTATTACAAGAATAAAGAACCTGATCTATCGAAAGCACCTTTGCCAAAAAGAGATCCTAGAATTGACCGGAGTGTATTGGGTATAAAATGGCCGGGTTTTTACACAACCAAAGGGTGTCCGTATGATTGTGAATTCTGTTCAGTGAGCAGTGTTTATGGCAAAAAAATACGTACTCTGCCAATACCGCTTGTAATGAAAGACATAGAAAATGCGAATTCAAAAGTACTCCTTTCGCTTGATGACAATGTTGCGGCTAACCCAAAGTATGCAAAGAGTCTGTTCAAGGAAATGTCCCACTTGAATATCGAATGGGGCGGTCAGTGTACTGTGACAATAGGCAAGGATGATGAGTTGCTACAACTATGTCGGAAATCAGGCTGCCGGGGGCTTTTTATTGGACTGGAATCTGTATCGCCGATATCTATGAGAAAAATGCGTAAGACATTGAAATCAATGAAGGATAATGAGGACGCAATTAAAAAAATTCAGGATGCTGGTATTATATTTCATCCCTCATTTGTTTTTGGTCTTGACGATGATACCAAAGCAGTGTTTGATGATACATTAGAATTCCTATACAGAAACAGAATAACAACTGCAACATTTAATATTCTTACACCATATCCGGGAACGAGATTATATCGTCGCCTTAAACGGGAAGGGAGACTTATTTCTGAGGATTGGAACCATTACAACCATTGTAGTGTTACGTTTCGCCCAAAAAACATGACCGAAAGAGAACTTGCAGAGGGTTATTTTTTTCTTAAAAAAGAATTCTATTCTTTAGGTAATATCTGCCGCCGTATAACTAGGCTGAGCGAGATCTCCAATCCGGGTCTTGCCCAGTTTATATATGTAGTCTTTAATAATATTGCAGGTAGACAAACATTGATCGATTCATACAAAACCCTGGATATGCCTATTTCAAAGACCTACAGCTAAGCGATCTCCATTGTCCTTCTTTTCTTGACAAAAGTGATTATTTGTATATAATTACCGTTAGATAAGCTAAGTTATTTGTCGTAGGACTGTAGGATACTCATATTCTCATCCCTTATTACAAATAAAAGCTTGAAAGGAGAAAAATGACATACGGTACAGTAAAGTGGTTTGATAGTAGAAAAGGATTTGGCTTCATCGAGAAAGAAGATGGTAGTGGCGATGTGTTTGCCCACTTCCAGGAAATTGTCGGTGAAGGTTATCGTACCCTGAATGAAGGTGATCGGGTCAAGTTCGAAATTACTCAATCCCCCAAAGGGGAAAAAGCCACAAAAATAGAACGTGCGTAAAACACGTGCGTTAAATGCAAACAAGGGGAGTGATGTTGAGATCACTCCCTTTTTGCTACATTCTATAACTATCGTCTTATCTTAATTACCTTCTTTGCGGTCTTACTGTCAACTTCTATGAAATATAGACCTGGTTTCATCTTGTTAGGTATAATATAACTCTTCCCATTATGTCAAATACCTTCTGCGACATTGTTAAAATCATGTGGTTTTGTAGAGTTCTGCGACGGATTTATTTTATTCGAGTATATTCTACCAGGAGCGACGCCTACCACCGCCCCGTTTTTTTCCGCCACCTCGATGATTAGGACGAGGACGTGCCTCATTAACATTGAGTGCTCGGCCCATGAACTCCTTGCCATTCATACCGTCGATCGCAGCCTGGGCTTCTTTATTGTTCGGCATACCTACGAATCCGAAGCCTCTTGATTGTCCACTGAACTTGTCTTTGACAATGGTTACAGATAGAACCCGTCCAAAGGCTTCAAAAGCCTTCTGCAAATCGTCATCAGTGGTATCACGCGACAAATTGCCTACATATATATTCACCAAACCTCCTTGGTTTAGAATAAGTATATCCAAATTCAGTGGAATGTCAATTTTTACCTCGAGAGGTTCCTTATAATCATCACTGATATCTAAATATTATCACTGCAATCAAAAATGTGTTAAACACATTTGAATTTTCTGTCTATTATTTGGTGGCATCAATAGATCTGAAACTATATCACCGTAATCGCTTCTATGTCACTGTTATCGACACGTGTCTAAAAGACACCTGAAATATGGCATAAAAAAGGGAAGTGGCCCCACACTTTTTTAAGAACGCGGGGTTTCCCCTTGTGCTGCAATTTGTGGTTTTTTATCTAACCTTGACTACTTTCCTTGTAATAACACCATCAATTTCAATTAAATAGATACCGGGGTAGATGTGTGTAAAACAGGATGAAAAAGACAAGATATCATTATTCGAGAATCTCTAATACCGTGCGTTTTCCTTGCTTCATTGCCGCAGCGGTAATGATTGTTCTAACAGCCTTCGCTGTTCTTCCTTCTTTGCCAATTACTTTACCCAAATCACCTTCACCGACTTTTAGCTCATATATAATGCTCTTTTCTCCAGCGATTTCATTTACCTCAACTTTTTCCGGATTATCCACTAATGCTTTTACAATGTATTCAATAAGTTCTTTAAGCTCTTTCATGATTAGCCTCCTTTGTTGCAATCATATTAGCCACAATACTGGCAGGTTATGTTCCTCTAGATCCAATGCTCGATGTGACCCCGTTTTAATACGAATTTTTACTTCTAGAACTTCAATAACCCACTTTTTCCAAGTATGTACTACCCTTGTCTTTTTCGAATCTAATATTACAGCACAGATGGATTTTTTTACGCCTCCGGTTAATCACAATTAACCCGCTTATTAGTATACATATATTAAGATGTATGTCAACAGCAAGGAAGGCGATGCACACAATAACCTACGGACGAGCACCATTACAAATCAATTGTAACGGCGCAGGCATTCCGTCGCGCTGTTCAATTGACAAACCTATTTTTTCTAAGTATAATGAGTTTGGATTTTGGCACACATTTGGCACACTTATCCCGTATCAAAATTTTTGAAGCGGGACTTTTTTTCAAGTGAGTGCTGAAATAAAGCATGGGGGTCGGCGAAAGCCGGCCCCTATGTTGTTCAACTCACCAGGATGTCGAAGATCCCGAGTAAATCGAGGGGTTATAGACAACAAATTTTCTATACAACTTAGATTTACTTGAGCAAAATGCCCACAATTGCAAAAACCAAAGCCAAATTCATCGATATTATGTAAGAATAAAACCATGGTCCTGGTTTTCCATTTTCTTGTTTAGTGATCTTGTGGTATTCATGGATATATTTTAACACCAAAACTCTGAAAAATAGAAAATTGATTTTGGTGCCACGTTTGGATAGAAATGAAGCAATCATGAGGGAAGATACAGCACCCCAGGCAGCGCTCAGGAAGGTCAATATAAGGAACAAATCGCTCATTCCATCTCACCTCCTTTCGAGTTCAGCAACGTCCTATTATACATGCATGCAAGGTAGTGTCAACTATTTCTTAGGGCTCTCATTGTTACCATTGTCCAACTCACTATGATGTATCTATGCGAGATTCGATGACAGTGATGAAAGAAAAATTACAATGATAAAATCCACAACATGCTTAAATCGTCACTTGCGTTTATAGCGTTAGTTGCGTATAAAAATTAACGAAGATCTTGTGAATTTTACCTGCTGGCAAAATAAGTGGCCCACGAAAAATTGTCTGTGTTATTCCTCGATCTACAGCATCGGTCGTTCTATTCTCGTCAATATTGATTATATCTGGTTCTGTTTTTAAGAGATACATTCTGTAGCTACCAAAAGACTGAGTTTCTCCCGCAATTATGTATCCGTTATCAGAAGTTTGTAGTACGCACCAACCCATATCGTTATGCCAGTCTCCATAATTCATAGTCCACAGAGTGTCACCTAATGTATCAATTCTTACTAGATATACGTCATATAATTGACCGTATGTATAACCACAAACAATATAGTCATGATCTTGCGTCTGTTGTAATGATCGCCCTTCTTCGTTATCCGTTCCTCCATAGGTTTTTGTCCAAACAGTATCGCCGAGTGAATCAGTTTTAATTAAATATAGATCCCTACGATAATTTAGTTCGTTAAAGCCAGTCACTAAGAAACCGTGATCACTTGTTTCTATTCCTGAATATCCTTGGTCTCTATCTGAACTACCATACGTTCTTGTCCATAGTGTATCTCCCAATGAATCAGTTCTGATAAGATAAATTCGATAAAGTCCAGCGGCAGTTTCCATAGTTCCTGTTATTATATAACCATTATCCGATGTTTGACGGACACACTCTCCAATATCACGACGCGTATCACCATAGGTCTTTGTCCAAACCGTATCACCGAGCGAATCAGTCTTAAGAAGCCACACATCCCATTCACCAGCACCAAATGAATGGGTATAACCTGTGACAATATAACCCCCATCAGAGGTTTGCTGTATTGAGCGACCTTCGTCCCAGTTACTTCCTCCATATGTCTGTAGCCAGACCGTATCACCGTCCTGGTCTATTTTTAATATCATAACATCCTGCATGCCACTTACATCAACGTATCCCGTAATAACATAACAACTGTCATCGCTTCTTTGAATGTCATATGCTTCCTCGCAGATCATGTTCTCACCGTATGTTTTTGCCCAAATACGATTACCACTATTATCAGTTTTGACTATGTAAATATCGGGGATCCAAAACATATTGTCTTCTGCGACACCACATATTACATAACCACTATCCCACGCCACTTGAACCGAATAACCATAACAAGCAAGTGTATCTTCACCAAACGCATTTGTCCATAACGTATCAGGTGCCTGGGCAAACAATAGCAAAGGACACAAAGTCAGAAACATTACCCAAACAAAAAATTTATTCATCTTTCCTCCTCTACAATGGTTGTCAAATATCTGATATACTTATTAAATGATTATATAAGCGTGTGTTATAATGTCAATATGGCACACAAAATAACGTAGGGTGTAGTGAGTAGAGCGTAAGTCGCAGAATTATTGACATACATAAATTTTTCTATTTTCGTTTGTATCGTTGTACCAATGCTTTGATGTCCACATTATTCCTTATAATATTTAAATATCCTTTTTCTATCTTCGTTCTTTTTATCCCCCTTGTAATAGATTTCAATCAACTCAGTCTTGTCTGTTTCTTCATAATATGCATAAATTATTCGTATGCCTGAATA
>SMTZ1_10001896_pt1 | contig 40831 bp, 25 predicted proteins | sample DeeMarSWOR136_30_FD_25667 | JGI IMG/M metagenome (IMG submission 25667) | reverse complement strand
ACATTCTACTAATATAAGAGCCTTCCTCATTTACTACACACTTAATGGGCCGTTAGCTCAATCGGTAGAGCAACTGACTCTTAATCAGTAGGTCGCAGGTTCGACTCCTGCACGGCCCACTTGGAAAGTTCATGTACTTAGCAGAGATGCTGAGTGTTTTTTTTGTAGAGACATGTTGTGTGGTATGTGTATGTTTGCAATCGCAGAGGACAACTTTACACAGGTATTACCAAAGATTTAGGACATAGAATGAAACAGCACAAGGCAGATCTATTATACTCTGAAAAGTTTTTAGATAAACATGATGCTGCTAAGAGGGAGCAGGAAATTAAAGGATGGTGTCGTGAAAAGAAATTGGTACTAATTAATAGGGCTTCAGGGTGAGTTTACCTTAGAGCAAAGCGAAGGGACTCCTGCACAGCCCACCAATGATTTCAAGGGGTTAGCTAATTTACAGTTAACCTCTTTTTTATTTTTGCTAACCTATTGCTAACATCAAGAGTGATTTTTTGTGATAATAAGTGATTTAACTTTTGATTAAAAGGATTTTTATTATCAGTATATTCTTATGTTAGAATGCCACTGTTTGTTAATAATGTTGAATTTTTATGTTGACAATACCCCTATCATGATATAATAATATTTCATCGCCAAGTTCTTTCTATTCCTACCTGAGTTTGATGTTCCTGCTGTCATTGGATTGATCTCTAATGCCCATATACTTATACGCCCAAGTTGATAGTTCTTTTTGATCTCAATTAAACCAATTAAACCAGGTGTTCATTGAGGTGTTTATGGTAAGATTGTGGTTGCCCCATTTTATCAGATTTTTAAGAAGTGGGGTTTTTTATTAACCTAATTTAAGAAGGGAGGAGTAAATGAAGAAGAAAGCCGCTTTCAGCTATATAGGATTCTGTTCCACAATCTTCTTGTTCACGGTTCCTGGCATCTGTGCAGACTGGGACGATGGCATGGAAATTCTAAATGATAATTTTGCAATTAGTGCCACTCCCCGCCATGAGTGGTATCCCCGTTTTGTATACAACGAGAGGGAGAATGAATATATGTGCACTTTCCGTATAACCGGCCCACTGAGAGACGATTGCGAGGAAGGTGATGATGAGGAGTGCACTACCAACTATCAAACTATCAAAGCCCAGAGGATCTCTCCTGAAGGTGTGCTTCTGGGGGATCCTGTTGTATGGAAGCCACTTTCAACGGGGACGCAGTCTGGGACAGTTGTCGATCTCAACCCCTTTACCAATGAGTACATGTGCGTTTATTCACACGAAGATAATCCTGATGAGAGGCGACCATACATAGTCAGAGCAGACAAAGATGGAAACGTTCTGTATGGACCTGAGCTCTTGTATTCAGGCGGGGCGGGGGAATCGCTCCTTGCAGAAATCGTTTTCAACTCTGTGAGAAGAAACTATTTTGTAACCTACAATGATGATGAGGTGTTCAACGAGTACAAGAATAATGTTGGGTTTATCCTGGATGAGAATGGTATCCCCACAACCACAGAACCTTTCCCAGTTGGCAATCAAGTGGGTACTTTTTTCGCCCAGGATGTTGTCTATAACCCTGATGATGATAGGTATCTCGTTGCCTGGGAAGATTTCAGGCATGCGACTGGTTTTTGGGCTGCGGGACCAAATGACATCTACGGTGCTCTAATAGACGGTGATGGGGGTATGATTACTGAGGTCCCTATAATGGATGATGATGACTTGCCAGATTTTAGAACTGCGTGGACGCCAGCTGTTGCCTACAACCCGGATAAGAATGAATTCTTCTGTGCCTGGACTTATGATGCTCCTGAGGTGTACGACGAAGGTTGTATCATGGGGAGGACTATCAGCCCAGATGGGGTTCTTGGAGATCCCATCCTACTTGTCGATACCCCTAAATCGCAGGCAACCCCTGAGATAATATACGTGAAAGAAAAGAAAAAGTATTTTATGGTGTATGGTGATACCATAGAATACACTCCTAATCCTGAAGATCCTCCCTATATATTGGAGTACGACATGTACGCCACTTGGCTGGATGACACGGGTCATCCAATAGGAGATATAATAACCCTTCACAAAGAGGAAGGAAAACAGTCGATACCTGAAGTGGTGTATTGTCCCCTCATGGACAGGTTTCTCATAGCATGGCGGGACGAAAACGCCCCGGATGATTATCCGGGCATACCTGACCCAACAAGCTTTTCGCTTTATTTCGACGCACCAAGTGACATCATGGGTATCATCTATGGTGTCCCTTCTTTTTTTACCGCTCGGGTCGTCGAACAGGGGACAGAAGATCCAGTGGAGGGAGCCTGGGCACTGGTTATAGGTCCTTCACTTCCTGCAATGAAGAAAACCAATGTGGGCGGTTGGTTCAATATATCCAGGAAATCCCAACCCAATGGAAAATATCTGGCGGTGGTACTCAAACTCGGCTATTTTCCGACCATCCAGGCCGTGAATTATGCGGGTGAACCACTAAAAGAAACGATAGAGATGAAAAAGTTGTGGTAAAGATAACCACGAAGAGATAACTTTTGGGTTAAATTTTTGAAAGCTTAATATCTGGACAGTGCGTTGTTCTACCAGCTGCAATCGTTTTCTTAACAGATCTCTTACTGGTCTTTCTTCTTTAGGATAAATATAACCTTCTGGCAGGATCCCCAATCTCAGCAGGTTGGCTAAGTGAAACGCATCGGTTACATCATCTGAATGTTTTAGGTCTTCATACTGCTTAATCGCTGAGGGGTTAGCCAGATGTACCTTATACCCGTTATCCATCAGGCCATCTACCAACCAGTACCAGTTGTAGGTCGATTCAACCACGATTTCCTTTACTTGTTTCAGGTACGGTTCTACTACCTGTAGCATATGCGATAGGTCATTTTTTGTTTTCTTCTTGAACACTCTTCTGTTATCATTATCAATGATGGCTACGTAGCTATTGGTTGAGTGTAAATCGATTCCTAGATAGTGATCCATGATGCACCTCCTGTTAAATGGTTAGTATTTTTCACCTATAACCATTATGAACTTATAGGAGAGTGTTTTCCATGGCCCCTTCAAAAATATAAGTCAATATTTTAGGTAGCTACCCTACTATCTGATCGACAGTAAGTTTACATCTACATCCTGTTGGGAAAGAGAGATGTGGAAGAAGAACGCTTCACGCGGTAAAAAAATAAGTTCATTGAGGATGTCTCTTTGAAGCGGTTTGTTTCAAGGAGACTTTTCTTTGACATACAATCTTTTAGGATATTGTGATTCTACATTGGACATTCTTAAGTGTTACCGGTGCTAGATCAACTTTTGTCCCACCTTTAAAAACGTGTTTTTAAAAGGGCGGGTATTTTTTATTGAAGGTGAGGTGAAGCATTTAAATTTTGAAATTATTTACATTAACAGTCTTCTTAAAAATTATGAGAGGAGGGGGTAATAATGAGAAAGATTGGAAAGTTGCTATATTGTGTTTCTTTTTGTGTGGTTGGTGCACTTAGTTTCCCACATTTGAGTAATGCATATGAAGTGGTTGATGAAACAGGCTGTACAGTATGTCACCTTGTTGATTTTAGTGGACTTGAAGGAAGAATACACTCTGTAACAGCCCACGTTGATTGTAACCAATGCCATACTACACCGGGTGATTCTCCACTTTCCTCTAAATGTACTGTGTGTCATCCATTGGGTGATCCTGGTAAGTGTCAGTTATCTCTCCAGCATGAAGCATCACCTGATTACGGACCTGAGTCTAATTCATGTTTTACCTGTCATACCGATTGTGAACCACTTGGAGAATACTTATGTTATGATGGAATCGATAACGATGGAGATGGGAAGATTGACTGCGCAGATGTGGACTGTGATGGTTTCGAACTTGGGTCATGTGACACAGGGCAGCCTGGTGTGTGTGCTGATGGAACCTTAAAGTGTGAAGAATTGAGTGAACAATGTGTACAAATTATCTTTCCTTCACCTGAAATATGTGATGATGGATTGGATAATGACTGCGACGGATTAACAGATCTCGATGATCTGGATTGCGAGCAATGTGATGATGGCATTGATAACGATGGAGATGGGAAGATTGACTGCGCAGATGAGGACTGCGATGGTTTTGAACGTGGGCCGTGTGACACGGGGCAGCCTGGTGTGTGTGCTGATGGAACCTTGAAGTGTGAAGAATTGAGTGAGCAATGTGTACAAATTACCCGTGCTAAACCTGAAATATGTGATGATGGATTAGATAATGACTGCGACGGGTTAACAGATAGTAATGATCAAAGTTGTAAGTTGCCCCCCAAAGTAGCTCACTATGAAGTTTTAGATACGGGTTTTTCGATTAGTACCACTCGTCGCCACGAGTGGAATCCGTATAGCATGTATTACAACCCTATTGATAACGATTTTTTTGTCTCCTGGCGTACGAGTGGGAAACTGAGAGACGATTGTGATCCAGGTGATAACTATGAGTGTACCTATTCATTTAACAGCGTTCACGCCGCGAAGATATCGCCAGAGGGTGAAATCCTAACAGAAATTACCATAAGTCCACCTGAGGGGGGTCCAGTTGATAATGTATCGTTTAAGGAGCTCCCAAGGCATGCTCATAACATTTTTACCAACGAGTACATGATACTTTATGGCATCTCATATGGGCCAGACCCATATGCTAATGATCCCTACTATGTCAAAATAGACAATGTTGGAAAGATTCTGTACGGACCTGAAAGATTGTATCCATCTCCCTGGAATCTATCCTTCACAAATATAGCTTTCAATACTGTAAGAAGAGAATATATGGTGGTCTGCGTTGACAGAAACATTTTCAGTGAAACTTCAGATAACGTTGGTTTTATTTTGGATGAGGACGGTGGTATAGTCAAGGGACCATTTAATGCCGGTACCGGGGACGGGTTTATTTATACCTATTTCATAGAATACAATCCAAATGATGATACCTATCTCCTTAATTGGGAAGATTTCAGGAATGCAACTGGTGCGTGGTTTTTGGGACCAAGTGATATTTACGGTTGCCTGTTGGATGGTGATGGGAATGTGATTACCGAAATTCCTACAATGGATGACACGGGTATGCCAGATGAAGGACTAAGTCAGTGGAGACCGGACCAAGCCTACAATCCTGATAGGAATGAATGGCTAGTCTGTTGGGCTGATTTAAGACCTTCGTTAGACGGACCTGGTTTAATGGGAAGAATTCTTAATGGGGATGGAAGTTTTAAAGGGGATCCTTTCATTATTGTTGATGCCCCAGGGAGTCAGGGTTTTCAAGAGATTGAATATGTCCAAGAGAAGAAAATGTATTTTGTTGTATGGCAAGATGCCAGAGACTATATACCTGCCCCTGAAGATCCTCCTTGGGTGAGCATGAACGATATATACGGCAAATGGCTGGATGGGGAAACTGGACTCCCCATAGGGCCTGATATTCTTATTTTTAAGGGAGAAGGCGATCAATCGATGGTTACATTCGATTACAGTCCTCTTATGGATAGGTTTCTCATTGCATGGTGGGAATTCAATGTGGAGAATGATTATGAACCTATACCAGATGTGTGGGGCGCAGACCCCTTATGGCACATACCCATGGCTCTGTTAAGTGGTGGCATGGACATCAGGGGTGCAGTTTACGGATCACCATCTTTCCTCTCCGGTCAAGTTATTGAAGAGGGGACAGGAAACCCAGTAGAAGATGCATGGACACTGGTTATTGGGCCTTCATTTCCTGCATTAAAGAAAACCAATGTGGGAGGCTGGTTCAATGTAGTGAAGAAACTCCAACCAGCGGGAATATATCTGGTTATGGTATTTAAGCCTGGGTATCACGTTGCTATGAAAGTTGTGAATTATACAGGTGAGCCACTTCAAGAGACCTTAGAGGTGAATAAATTGTGGTAAAGTTGTGCACAGAAACTTTTTAATTAATCTAACGGGGCAGCCGGGCTTTTTAAAAAGTTGTCAATTTTGGAGGTAGCCGTTTATGAATAATCAAGAAAGCAACAAAATAATAAAAGCCAAAAGGGTATTTTCCCGCAGGGATTTTCTCACATATTCCGGGATTGTTGTTATTGGCGTGGGAGTCAGGGGTTGTGTAGTGTACGATGGTGAAATTGAAGACTCCCAGGGATACCTTATTGTCGATACAAAGAAATGCCAGGGTTGCCTGACATGTATGCTTGCCTGCTCTTTGGTGCATGAAGGTTATGAAAGCCTGTCGCTTGCAAGGATACAAGTTGTACAAAACCCCTTTGAGAACTTTCCCGATGACATAAACATAGCTCAGTGCAGACAGTGCGTTGATCCAGTCTGTATTGAAGCTTGTCCAACCAGAGCGCTTCATGCTGACAAGGAGAACGGGTATGTGAGAACAGTGGACAAGAATAAATGCATAGGCTGGCTCGGCTGTAGGGCATGTGTTACCGCATGCCCCTATGAGCCGGGAAGGTCCATTTGGAATTTTCAGAAAGGTCACGCCCAAAAATGCGATCTATGTGCAAACGCAGGCTTTTGGGACGAGCAGGGGGGGCTTGAAGGAAAGCAGGCCTGTGTAGAACTCTGCCCTATGAAGGCAATAAAATTCACGACCGAAGTACCTGAGCAGTTGGGAGATGAGGGATACAATGTAAATCTTCGGGATGAAATCTGGGAAGCACTGGGGTACCCCACGGATTAACATGTTATGGCAATTAATTTCTAGACTCAACCCCCAACAGCACTTTCTTTGTCAAATGGGTTCTTCATTATAAAACAAAATTGAGGGAAGCATTATGAGTGGATATACGGGAAAAATTTTACGAATCAATCTTACCTCTAGAAAGGTATCATCCCTTAATACTAGGAACTATGAACAGTGGGGAGGAGGTCATGGAATCGGCTCAGCGCTGTTTTGGGATCTTGTCAAGGATAAAACAATAAGCGGCTTTGACCCCGCCAATGTGGTTACCATTATGACATCTCCTCTCACCGGTACTATGGCCGTCGGTGCCACCGCCAGAACAGAGGTCCAGGGAATCGGAGTGCAGTTGTATCCCTTCGAATGGTTTACTCGCAGTGGCTTTGGCGGTAGGTTCGGGCCAATGCTGAAGTTTGCAGGCTGGGACGGGGTGGTGATCGAGGGTAAGGCAGAAAGCCCGGTCTGGGTCGATATCCGGGATGGAAATGTGCGGATAAAAGATGCAAATTCTTTATGGGGCCTTGATACCTGGCAAACACAGGAGAAAATCTGGCAGGAGGTAAGTGGGGGAAATGACTATGGAGGTTGGATAAAAACTGGATTTAGGGGAGAGAGAAGCACGCAGCGACCGGCAGTGTTAACCATTGGTCCTGCCGGTGAAAGCTTATGTAGGGTTGCCTCTCTGATTCATGATGCTGGGAACGCATCGGGACAGGGCGGATTTGGTGGTGTATGGGGCTCCAAGAACCTGAAGGCAATCAGCGTGATAGGAACGGGAAATATCGCTGTTGCCGATCCCAATGCCTTAATTGAAGCCCGATTATGGGCAATGGAAAACTACACATTTCCCCTGGATGAGTTTAATGCTTCAAAGAGTATATGGGCAACCATGCCTTCGAATTTCAGGTCGTTTCCTTTACCTATGGTTACCTGGGGGAGACCGCAGCAGTCCAGGCCCCAGGCGTGCATGGGTTGTCAGGCCGCCTGCCGTAGCAGGTATGACACCGGTTTTGGCAATGAATCAAGCTGCAAGGAAACTAGTTTTTACATCGCTCCTGCATATGGCGGGGGACAGGTACATCGCTTGATTTCATCACTCCCTACTGCAGGGGGACCTAGCGAAATTCTAAACAAGCTCTATTCCAGTGAGACACCGGACGTCGCAAAACAGGCAGCGGATTTAGCCCAGAAGTACGGAATAAATACCGGCGAGCTTGAGACAGGTATCCCTTATATGAGAGACCTGTATAAGATGGGTGTCCTTGGCCCGGGCAAACAAATCGACTGTGATCTTCCTTTCGATGAATACGGAAATTATGATTTTGTGGAAAAATTGATGAGGATGATTTCCTACCGGGAGGGGATCGGGGATGATATGGCCGAAGGGTTCTGTCGAGCAGCCGAGCGATGGGGCAGGTTAGAAGAAGATCTCACCACAGGGTTACTTAATAATTGCCACTGGGGAATGGGGATGCATTTTGATCCAAGGACACAGGTTGAATGGGGATACGGCAGCATTTTGGGAGACAGGGACATAAATGAACATGGGTTTTGTCCCTTATATATGATACCGACTGTTGCACAATTTGTGTTGCCTGGCGGTGTACCGGTGTCAGCCGAAGAATTTGTAAAAATATTTTCCGATAGGATGGTACCATTTGAAGATGATCCCTTGATGCTTAATTACAGTGATGCGAATATGTATTCGGAGCACATTGCCAAGCTTGTGGCCTGGCACAGGTATTATAGCAGGTTCTGGATACAATCTATTCTTTTTTGTGATACCCAGTATCCTGACTTTTTCAATTGGGCGGCTCAGGATTATAAGGGGATTACCGGTGAAGGAGAGCCAAAATTCTTTAACGCGGTAACCGGCAAGAACCTTAGTTTTGCTGACGGCATTGAGCTTGGTAGGAAAATCTGGAACCTTGATAATGCAATCTGGACCTTGCAGGGCAGGCACAGGGATGATGTGCAATTTGCCGATTATATTTATGAAGTATCCTCAGCCAAATTAGGTGCGTTCACCATGCCGGTAAACGAAAATGGAGAGTGGGAATATGCTACCGTAGGCCCAAGAAGTATTGACCGGACAAAATTTGAGGAATTTAAAACCAGATACTATGAGTTAGAAGGATGGGGTGCGGAAACAGGCTGGCCCACCAGGAGCACGCTGGAGTCTCTTGGACTGGAAAGTGTTGCTGATGAACTTGAAGATAAAGGAAAGTTGGGTAAGGAATAAACCATGGAAAACCTATCAACACCATCAAAGAAAATCATTTCACAGATACTGCAAGAGGTGGATTTTAAGGACCGCATTATTGGATACTCCGTGAATTTTCGATCAGGACCATATCGCATATCCATTTACAGCCTCGAAGAAGTTTTTTCATTGCTCAATGCTCCCCATCCTCAGATCGATTTCAACCAGTTGGCAATGTGGGTGCGTGATGTCATACAGGATGAAGAACTGGCTGACAGGATAAAAACGGTTATTGTGCATACAACAAGCAGCCGGGACACAGCACTTCGAATCAGGGACCTTATTGGATGGAGGCTGATTCAGTGTAAACGTTTATGTTACCACTCGTAAGGTGTGTAAATAGTGTTTTTGAGGTTAATTTGGAGAAAGGAGGAAACAAGGATGAAGCAGATGGAGATTTTGCGGTGTGCGGCGTTTTGCTTCTTGCTGGTATTATTTATAGTGCCCTGCGTCAGTGCGGGAATAGAAGACATGGAGATTATAAAATATAATTTTGATGTTGACGCCGGTCCCAGAAGTCAATGGTATCCCTGGGTTGATCACAATCCCGTTGATAACGAATTTATGGTCACCTGGCGTACAAGCGGAAGATTGAGAAACGATTGCGAGGAAGGTGATGACTATGAATGTAGTAATAGCTTTCATATCATCCATGGTCAGAGGGTTTCACCTGATGGTGCGCTCCAGGGAGGCATACTCCAATGGAGTGAACCTGTAATAGGGTGGGCCCAGATTCCCAGAATTGACCACAACCTTTTTACCAATGAGTACCTGCTGGCTTATACCTATGGGAGTGAGGCAACTGACGGTTGGAATGCGGGATGTGAAACGTATATAGCCAGAACAGACAATGTGGGTACTCTCCAGAATGGACCTTACCGTTTGTATGAAAAAGGTGAGGATGGGAATGCGCTCCTTCCGGTAGTCATTTTCAATCCTCAAGAGCGAGAGTATCTGATGGTAGTCACTGACCGTGACGTTTTTAACGATTATTCAAATAACGTGGGTTACATTATAGGTGAGGATGGCAATCCGGTTACGGGACCACTTGAGGTAGGAAGTCAAGCGGGGGATACCTGGGCCCCACTGGGTGTCTATAATCCAACCAATAATACCTATTTCGTTGTGTGGGAAGACTTCAGGCATACGAATGACTGGGTGCTGCCTGCAGAGGTATACGGGGCGGTGATTGATGCTGAGGGAAATATGACAAAAGAAATCGTCATAATGGATGACTTCGGTATGGAAGATGCGGGTGATCAGAGAGTCCCCAACGTTGCCTACAATCCAGATAAGGATGAATTTTTTGTCGTCTGGGAAGTTAAAAAACTATCGCTCGATGAGGAAGGTATCATTGGATCAGGTATTCGTGGGAGGTTCATTAGTTCGGATGGGACTATTAAAGGAGAGGCATTCACCGTCGTCGATGCGCCAAGAATTCAACATTGGCCTTCTATAGTGTATGTCCAGGAGGAGAAGAAGTATTTTATGTCGTGGACCGATACCCGAGACGATGGTCTTCCTCCAGGGAATCCCTGGTATTTTTCAGAAAAGATGGACATTTATGCCGGCTGGTTTGATGACACGGGAGTTCTCGTAGGGGATGAAATTGCTCTTTGTGATTGTGAAGGCAACCAAACAAGCGGTGTAGTAGCGTATAATCCGGTTATGAAAAGGTTTCTTGTTACCTGGTATGACAGAAATGCGCCAGATGATTGGAGTATTGTCAATCCTAACCCGGAGGATCCATTCGGTGAGATTCCCTCTGATGTCAGGGCTACTATCTATGGAGCACCTTCTTTTCTCTCCGGCCAAGTTGTTGAGAAAGGTACGGGTAACCCGGTAGAGAATGCCCTGGTTTTCGTCATTGGCCCTTCATTGCCTGTATTAGAGCAGACTAATGTGGGGGGGTGGTTCAACATTGAGAAGCGTTCCCATCTTTCTGGAATCTATCTGGTTATGGCATTCAAGTTTGGTTATCTGGTTACTTTTGAGATTGTGAACTATACAGGTGAGCCGCGTGAAGTGACGATAGAGATGAACAAGTTGTGGTAAAGGTGTTAATCGTAAAATAATTTTTTCTTTTAACGACTATTATAAGCCCCTCAGTGTACCCCACTGAGGGGTTTTCTTTATTTTACCAGCAGGTACCGAGAAAACCCCGTTTAGCCTGCGGGGATGAATCGGCACAATGCAGAAATAATCAAATGTAAGCACCGCGCTGCCTGCCTGGTTATCTGCAAAACTCATTTAACTAGGTGACAAGTGTCACAACATCGCTGACCCTATGATTTTTTATACTGATAGATGATATTCAAAGGTCTTAACTCAATGACAGATAAGCCACTAGTTTGACTAGTGGGACTTTCAATGTTTGACATTTAGATTCAGTGGTAAAAAATATTGTAAATTCCCATATTTTACCCATATTTTATCCTTGACCAAGACCATATTAATTGGTATGTAAAGATTTATAAAGACAGTTAAAAATCAACTCCTGGATGATCAGGGATGAAAAACCACAGTACCTGAGTTGAAAGAGTTACAATCCTGAGGTTGTCGAAGGAAGGCATATTTAGTATCACGAATATCTCGGTTGCCTGATGCGATTCTTCAGTGCTTTTGGGTAATACGGTGGAGCGCTGGAGTGAGCGCGCAGGCATTCTTAGCAATTACATTTTGCGAGGAGGTGTTTTGTGAACACGATTAAATTTGGCTTCGTTTATCTCGTCGTACTTTGGTTTGGTTTTGTGAGTTGGACTCATGGTTCCGGCCCTTGGCCTACGGCACCAGAATCCACTGAAGGTTGTCCCCTATTAGAGGACTTCGAGGATGCCGATTGGAAGAGTGCATGGAAAAATAACCACCGCTCTATTCCTTCCATACGCAGTAAAAGTGCGGCCCACGACGAAGATTACGGTCTCCTGAACTTTGGTCGTTGGTATTACAACTCTCAGATCCCTCTATCGGAAGATAACACTCGACTGGGAGTTTGGGTGCTCTTTCCTGAGAGTCCCTTTCAGATTGGAGGACGCCGTGCCTACCTTGGATTTGGCGCGACCGAAGATGGTACCCTGGCTTTCAGGTTGTCTTTGGATGAAGCGAGGTTCGTCAGGTTGTCAAATGGTTATAAAAAGAGTGGGGAAACTGTGCTGGGTACGCAGCCGTTCACGGCTACTCCAGGTGAGTGGCATCGTGTCGAGATCGATTTTCCCTCCAGTACCGAAGTGCGTGCCCGTGTTTTTGACGAGTCAGCCCATCTCCTGCTGAACTTTTCCATCCAGGATCAGGAGCCGTTATCAGCAGGTGTATCCTTCTCGGCCAACTTTGTGAGGTTGGATTCGCTGAGTGTTTGTAATGACGGTGAGCATCCCATCTGGCGATTTCCGCCGCTCTGGCAGACAATCAGCGGTGATTTTCAGCGCACGGGTCAGCACGCGATCGATGTTCAGGTAAACGCTCCGGTTGAGGTTTCCTGGACGTTTTCACTCGATCAACTTGGCCACACGCCCACATCCCCTTGTCCGGATCGTATTCCCGGAGTAGATAAGGAAATAATTTATTCTTCTCCGGCGGTTTCGGGTGATGGAAAGGTGTTCTTCGGCTCGGTGATGAACTGCCCCTCAAATTCTGGCTTCAAATCGGGTGACGGTTGGTTCTATGCCCTCGATCAGTGTACCGGGGAGTTGCTGTGGTCTCAGAACATGTATGGCTGGGTCGAGAGCAGTCCTGCTTTGTCACATGATAATCGCGTCGTCTACGTTGGCTCTAAGAGCGGTAAGCTGACGGCGTTGAATACGCAGACCGGTGAGAAGATCTGGGAATTCCAGACGGAAGCCGCGATTACCTCTTCACCCGCAGTTGACAGCGAGGGCACCATCTACATAGGCAGCCTGGATGGAATTCTTTACGCGGTACTTCCTGACGGGACGCAGAAATGGTCGTATAATAATGTTCCAACTGACAGTTCTATACACTCCACGCCCGCACTCAGCCAGGATGAGGGTACGGTGTACTTTGGACATGCGATAGTCTGCGGTGGTCCCGGCCAGGATCCGTGTCCGGACCCGGTTCCAGACTACGCTTTGATTGCGGTCAATACTGCAACCGGTACACTCAGGTGGGAGTTTCCGATCATTGGGCATATCTGGGGTTCGCCGATGGTAAGCCCGTATGATGGATCCATTGTCTTCTCGACTTTCTATCTGCCCGGTCCTAACTATGTCTATTCAATATCGCCAGAGGGTATTGAGAACTGGCGCTACCAAATAGACAGCTATTCCAATGGCATTCCTTCGATCGGCCCTGACGGCACTGTGTATGTCGGGGAGTTCACCGGGGGAACAAATCCCAGCCTGTACGCGATCAACTCGGATGGAACGATGAAGTGGCAGTTCAATACGGAAACATTCAACATCAACTACCAATCCAGCGTCGCGCTGATCAATGGTGGAAAGACATTGGTATTCGGCACCTACACGAGCGAGATCTACGCAATAGATGCCGATGACATGTCGATCCAGTGGACCTACTCTGCGGGAAACATGATCCAGGCCTCAGTGGCAGTAAGCCCGGATGGCCAGATCTTTTTCGGTGACTGGAATGGAGTTCAACACTCGATTGGAGGTACGGAAAGCTACCTTTGTGAATAGGTGGGGCTCGCAGGCTGTTGAAGAGGAAAGATGTGGAAGAAGAGCGCGTTGCACGGCAAAACTTTTTTGTTAGCTTTTTTTAATGGAAAATAAAATTAAATGTGAGTTAGAAAGTCTTATTTTTCCATTCACCAGGTTTAAAACCTTCGCCTTTTAGGCGAAAAGCTTTAGCATTTTGTGTATCAGTTGGCAAAGTGACAGAGAAAATGATAGCAGCCTACATTGAACAACAAGAGAAAGCACAACCCCAAGAGGTTTTCAAGGTTTCAGATACATAGTGGCTTCAGCCATGGTGACCGACTTTCAGTCGTACTAGAAATCTACCTGCTATAGCAGGTAGTGGTTTAATTAGAGTTCTCAATCAGTTCTTTTAGCCTGGTCACTGCTGGAGGCAAGACTTTCCCTATCTTTTCCTCAAAGCGTAAATGACATTGCCCGTCAAAAGGAGTCTCTCCTTGATTGATAATGACTAGTCGGGCACCTGCTTTAAGGGCAACTCTTGGCATATCATTTGCTGGAGTGACTACAAGACTAGAACCAACTACTATGAATAGATCACAATTTTCTGAATAGCGGAAGGCGTTATTCAACTCCTTTTGAGGCAAGGGATCACCAAAGTTAACTACACTTGAGACCAGCTTACCACCACATGCACATGTTTTTACCCCCATTGATTTATCCACCTGAGCCTTGCATTGTTTACACCTGAGTTTAGTCGTATTACCATGTAATTCTGCCAGCAAATCAGGTCTAATGCCTGACTTCAAATGGAGGTTATCAACATTCTGAGAGATGAGAAAACTCAATTTACCTAGATTTTGTAGTTCCACAACAGCCAGATGGCCGGCATTGGGTTTAACTGAAGAAAATGGTCGAGGTTTTGGAGGAAGTCCCTTTTCTTGTCTAGTCCAAATGCCATCCGGCCCCCTAAAATCAGGCAAACCTGATTCTGTGCTGATACCTGCTCCGGTAAAAACTACTATGTGTTTAGCTTCCAGCATCCATTGAGCTAACGTTTGAACCCGCTCTTCTAAATCTTTATCTTTCATCCTTGAGTTATTCTTTATAGTTTTTTTATTGCTGATCAACTTTTCTGATTCTATATTTTACCTATTGGTATTATGTAAAGAGGATCTTCCTTTATTCCTAAAACCCCTTTCACTCTCTCATCTCTAAAAGCTCCAACCATGACTGTACCCAGATTTAAGACTTCTGCCTGAAGATGAATATTTTGACCAACATGTCCTGCTTCCATATGCACATATCGCTTACCTCGTTCACCGTAGTGGCTGGTTGTTCTAAAGTACTCAACAGCTATGATTATATTTACAGGGGCATCCTCAATCATCCCCTGCCCTAGGGCAGCTTGGGATAATGCTTTTCTTACATCACCATCTTTTGTTTTCTCTAAGCTATGTGGATTAGGTAAGTAATGATAGATTCCTTGCTCTAATCCTTCTACATCTCCTGCTACTAAATAGGTTTCTAAAGGATAAGTAGCACCTGCCGAAGGAAACGTTCTGCCATACTGATTAACTCCTGATGCAGCCCAGAGAAGCTGAGAAACCTGGTCTATGCTAAGAGAACCTTTCTTATAATCTCTTATTGATCTTCTTTTATTAAGAGCTTCTTCTAGTGATAATGTACTTTTATTCTTCGGTTTAGGAAGTTTTATTTCTTTGGTCACGTTTATTCCTCCCTATTTAATTTAAAACTATCAACAAAATTAAGCATTTTTAATGGTTCAAGCTGATTCATTAAGACTGTTCTCTGTTATCTTCCCTTTTTCATAGACAGGCTGATTCTTTTCCTTGGGATATCAACATCCAGCACGGTAACAGTCACTTTCTGTTGAAGTTTTACTACTTCGGCTGGGTTTTTCACAAATTTGTCAGCGAGCTCGCTTTTATGTACAAGACCGTCCTGGTGCACTCCAATATCTACAAAGGCACCGAAATTGGTTATATTGGTCACAATGCCAGGCAGTTTCATACCAACTTTTAAATCTTCCATAGTGTTTATTGCTTCTGCAAAGCTAAATATCTCAAATTTGTCCCTAGGGTCACGGCCTGGCTTAGCAAGCTCTGAAATAATGTCATTTAGGGTAGGCAGTCCTACTTTATCTCTCACGTATTTATTTAGGTCGATCTTTTTTCGTAATGATTCATCCCGCATGAGGTCTTTAACTGAGCACTTAAGGTCTTTTGCCATAGTTTCTACAATATGGTAGCTTTCTGGGTGAACAGCGCTTGCATCAAGAGGATTTTCTCCATCTCTGATGCGGAGGAAACCAGCTGCCTGTTCAAAAGCCTTTGGTCCTAAGCCAGGAACTTTATTGAGTTCTTTTCTGGATTTGAAAGGACCATTCTCATCTCTATACTCTACAATATTTTGAGCACGTTTTGAGCCTAGTCCTGAAACATAGGAAAGAAGTTGCTTGCTTGCGGTATTGAGTTCCACCCCAACCATATTCACACAGCTCATCACTACATCATCGAGCTTTTCTTTTAACAGTTTTTGATTAACATCGTGTTGATACTGCCCTACACCTATGGACTTAGGCTCAATTTTAACCAGCTCTGCAAGGGGATCCATAAGCCTTCTTCCTATGGATACTGCACCTCTTATTGTCAAATCATAATCAGGGAATTCCTTTTTAGCCACCTCTGAGGCAGAGTATACTGAGGCTCCGCTTTCGTTCACCATTACCACCACATTATCTCCTGAAAGATTTAAAGACCTTATAAAGCCTTCTGTTTCTCTGCCTGCAGTACCATTTCCCACTGCTATTACTTCTACTTGAAATTGTTCATATAGATTACGGATTATTTTGGCTGCTTTCTCTTTCTGGTTTTGAGGTTCATGTGGGTAAATGGTGTCATTATGCAAAAGCTTACCCTGGCTGTCCATACACACCACCTTACACCCTGTACGGAATCCAGGGTCAATTGCCATTACTCTTTTCTGCCCTAGAGGAGCGGCAAGTAACAACTGACGGAGATTCTCTGCAAATACTTTAATTGCTTCTTCATCAGCTTTCTGCTTTGAGGTTGCTTGTATTTCATTTTCCATAGAGGAAGATAAAAGCCTTTTATAACTGTCATGTACTGCCATTCTTACCTGGTCTGATGCTGCGTTACTGTCTTTTACAAATTGTTTTTCAAGAATTGCCAGAGCATCCTTTTCTTCGGGGAGAATGTGGAATGTTAAAAATTCTTCTTTTTCTCCCCGCATTATTGCTTGAAGCCTGTGTGATGGAATCTTTTTGATAGGCTCTTCCCATTCATAGTAATCTTTATACTTGATAGCTTCCTCTTCTTTTCCAGAAACAACCTTTGCCCTTATAATGCCTTTCTCAGCAAAAAGTTTCCTGATTTTAGCCCTTGCTTCCTGGTCTTCATTTACCCATTCAACAATAATGTCCACTGCTCCCTGAAGGGCATCATCAACAGTGTTAACACCCTTTTCCTGATCAATGAATTTTTGAGCCTCTGCAATTGGGTCAATGTCACCTTGCTCAAATATGAGCTGCGCAAGAGGTTCAAGCCCTTTTTCTTTTGCTATGATAGCTCTGGTACGACGTTTTGGTTTAAATGGGAGATAAATATCTTCAAGGACAGACATGGTTTCTGCTGCCATTATATTCTCTTTTAGCTCATCTGTGAGTAATTCCCTCTCTTCAAGGGATTTCAGTATTGAATCACGCCGCTTATCAAGTTCCTGAAGCTGATGTAACCTATCACGAATAGTGGTAATGGTTGTCTCATCCAAGCTGCCTGTTGCTTCTTTTCGATACCGAGCTATAAATGGAATGGTAGCATCCTCTTCGAAAAGCTGAGCGGTTGCTAAAACCTGCTTTTCTTTGAGCTTTAGTTCTCTGGCGATTTTAGTGATGTGTGATTGGTTCATTGGTTACCTCAGGAATGTCTTATAATGAAGGTATTTCAATGAACTTTAGGAAATCTTATCGTGAAAGTCAAACAATTTACACAGTCTATCTTATTATTTACCCATAAGCTGTTTTGTGGTATAGAAAGTCTTAGAGTGAGAATGGCATTAAGTAGTACATTGCTATTTAGTTTTTTTCTAAACCCAGTGATAACTATGCGAATAGGAGGTAATAATGCAACCTGATCCAACAAAAATAATTGAAATAATTGACATCACTACTCCTCTCATTGGACTTTATGATGCACCAGATGTATCTCAATTTAAGCCCGTTGTTACCCCAGAGCCAGGCAAACATATGTGTGTTTTCTCATTCTATGAAAATTGGCTTAATGGAGAAACTCTCCATATAACAAAAGACAATTTCGGTTGTGGCGGAGCAGCCACATATCTTTGTGGTACTGAAATAATGTCACGTGAGAACCACGTACAGTTCCTTGTAGATGGTGAGGGGTTGAAAGCATCACATGATCTTATGAACCAGTGGCTTGATCACCATAATCCCTATCGTCCAGAACATTCTAATATTCTTATTGGCCCGCTTCGGGAAGATCACTATGAATATCTTAAGAGCATTAGTTTTTATGTCAATCCCGACCAGCTCAGTGCACTTATGCTAGGAGCTGAGTATAATAAGTCACCGAATGACTCTCCAGCAGTCACCGCCCCTTTTGGGTCTGGATGCATGCAACTGGTTACCCTATTTGAGGATCTAAACATTTCACAGGCTATAATTGGTGCTACAGATATTGCAATGCGTCGGTTTTTGCCTGCAGATATTATGGCTTTCACTGTTACCAAGTCTTTGTTTGAACAACTTTGTGAATTAGACGAAAAAAGTTTTCTCTATAAACCATTCTGGAAAAACCTCATGAAAGAGAGAGGATTAATATAGTAGAAATCTAATTAGCTGGTATAAAAAATTTTTTCACTAGAGAAGAGAAGGAGAAACAACAATGTATATGTACTATAAAGCAGGCACAGCTCTTTACATCATGTCAGCAATTGCTGTCATTATTTTCCTTATAGGAACCTTATTTAAAATTTATAGATGGAAGAAGAAGCAAAACTTACAATTTTCATCTAAAGGAGGTTTTGTTGGTTTTGTAAAGGTAATTTTCTCTCAGGTACTATTTCAACTCCATCTTTTAAGACAGAGTGTACTACAATGGGTAACCTATATTCTTATTCTGTGGGGATTCTTGGGTCTACTTGCGCACACGAGCTTTCTCGCATTTCTATCTTATTTTGTTCCACTAGCTTCTCCTGTGAGTGAGTTCTTTTATCAGGGAAAGGGGAAAATACTGCTCGATGTATGGGGAGATATTTGGGGGATAGCTCTCTTGGTGGGACCAATCATCGCAATTATTGCGAGATATGTGTTCAAAAGGATGGAACTTAATGATATAGCAAGAGATTATTTTGCTATCATCCTTCTTCTTGCTATCTCTGTTACTGGATTTATAGGTGAAATAATTAGGGTGAAGGAAACGGCGGTTTCTCCGAATTATATTGGACTAATGCGTAATCACCTTACTATATCATTACTTTTCATAATCTATATTCCTTTTAGTAAACTGTGCCGTAGTTTTATTAAACCTATAGAACAGTTTTTTGTTTCATCTTAGTTAATTTAAGAGGAGAGGAGAGTTTATGAGGATACTCGGAATATAAGGAAGTCCCCGAGAAAACGATGATTCAGGAGTTTAAAAACTAGTTCAAACGGTACTTGAGAATACAGGCCTTGATTTTGAACTCATTTCATTAAAGAGAAAAAAGATATCTGGCTGCATTAATTGTTTAGGGTGTGTTAAGGATAATGTTTGCAAGGTGACTGATGATCTTTCAGAAATAAGAGATAAAATTGTTGAAGCTGAAGCGTATGTAATTGGAGCACCCAACTACTACTCAACTATTAATGCAATTACCCATGCATTTCTCGAACGATGGTTTCAATTCCACCATCAAGAAGGTGATACTCTATGGGGGAAATTAGGGGTTGGTGTTGGAGTAGGAGGAACATCAGGGCAATTCCCTGAGGATGTGATTGTAAGGTTTTTCATGTACAATTTTATAAAAATGTGCCAGAATACCCCACAGCTCTGCTGTGGGGATGAATGGCTCAAAAAATATATTATAGAAATCTAGCTCTGCTGTGGGGATGAATGGCTCAAAAAATATATTATAGAAATCTCGGTGGCGTCAGCCATGAATTCGGCGTAATGCCTCGCCCCTTGGGGTGGGGATAGTCGAATTCAAGAAATTTCTTTACTTTTACTTGTTTTTTTGCTTCTATAAATAATTGTATCCCCTATGGATAGCAACCTATCAACTGCTCTTAGCTTTTTCATCTATGTTTCAGAAACACCGCACCATGGTTAATTAAGTCTCTTTCCTTGCAGCCCACTCCAGTGCATCAAAGATTTTTTTCTGCTTAGCGTCTTTGGATTGATAAGCCTTCCGCGACCTGGCTAGCCGAAAGGTGCTTCGGCCTGGTATTACTCACCCGGGCGACCGATCACGAACACGTAGTCCTGGTTCGACGCGAAGCTGAAGCCTTTCCAGTTTGGTTTCTTCTCAGCCATCTCTCGGGAGTAAGCCCGGTAATTGGTCGCAAACGTCTTGACGGGTAGACCGGCTTTGCCCAGCGCCTGGTTCAGCCGCTTTACGTACTCGGGGGCCTCGGGGGCTGCCGCAAAGATGAAGAGGCCTGGCTTGACCCGGAAGTTGACTACCTCGGTGCCTTGAACCTGCCACCCTGCTTGTCGAAACACGGCCTCCAACTCGGTTTGCAGTTGCTCCGATCGTGGATCGGCCCTGGTCACAGCAAACCAGACGGAGTTACCGGTAAGCTCGGGAGCTTTTAGGCTCTCAAGCAAGCGCGCCCGGCCGTCTTTGCTGAGATAGCCGGAGGAAGTGATGGCCGTGGCCCCCTGCGCCATGCGCGCCCTGGAACGGATCCGATTCAACAGTCGCCGAGCACCGGAGTAGTGCGGCTTCATCCGCAAAATTTCCTCGTACTGGGCAACAGCCTCGTCGTAGCGCCCGGTCTTCGTCAGCACGTCGGCCAGAGCGAAGTGACGCTTGATGCACATCGGTTCGGGCAGCGCTTCGCGGCACAGCTTCAGCGCCTCCCGCTCGTAAGAAACGGCTTCCTCGTACTCGTTCCTTTTCCTATGATATTCACCCAGCGAGGCCCGCGCCTGATGCGAGCTCGGATCCGACTTCGCCCACTGGGTGAGAAAGCGGTAGTCATTCTCGAAGAACTGCCCCCGATGGTGGCTAAGGAAACCCATTGTCAGAAGGGAAATGCCAACCATGCCGCCGATCCACACTCCAAGCTTTTTCTGAGCCCGAAGCTCGCTGGCGACAGTTGTGGCAAAGCCGGCGACGCCCAAGAAAGGCAAGACCAGGTAGCGCTCGGCATAGTGGGTTTCCTGAACTAAGATGTTGGCGCTCGGTAGCAGAGTCACCAACGCCCATCCTGTCCATAACCAGAGGGTCTGCCGGTGCGGCTTGCCAAACCGCACCCCCAGAAATACGATGCCAGCTACGGCAACGGCGGTGACCAGTACTCGCCACGTTGACCACCATGCCACCAGGTGCGGTTCGTAGTGAAGATCCGCTGTAGGCGCGAAGATGGTCTGGAGGGAGTAGACTATCGAAAGCAGCGGCCTGGTCGGCTCGTCGAACAGCGCTAGTTCGAGAGGTGTTGCTCGACTGCCCGTCTGCCCGCCAAACACCTGGGCGCGGATCACGAAGTAACCCACGCTGATCAGCAACACAGGGACGTAACGCTGCGTCCACGCCCAGACTTGTACAAGCCACTTCGACCGCGCCGTTCGACGGGGCGAATCCGCAGTCACCCCGAGCCAATCGGCCAGTACGAACACGAGCGGCAGGGCAACCGCTTGCTCCTTGCAAAGGAGCGATGCCGCAAACAGAAGCAAGGCGATCAGGAGCCATCGTTTTCCCGCACGCAGAAACGCCCAGCAGGCTCCGGCCATGAAGATGACTGCCAGCAGGGTCTCGCGCCCCGAGATCGCGTGCACCACGCTCGATACCAGTGGGTGTAAGGCGAACACCGCTGCAAACGCGACTGGGGCAACTCTCTGCGACCCGCCCAGGATCGGCAAGGACCGAAACAGGGCCCGCACGACGAGGGCCACGCAGGCCAGCAAAAAGAGGTTGAACAGGTGATAGGGCAGTGGGTCGTTGTCCCAGACAGTCTTTTGTGAGGAGAACGTGAGGGCCGAAAGCGGGCGGTAGTACTGGAGCCCGCTCGGGTGGTGCGGCTCCGTGAAGACCGAGAGAGTTTCCGATAGGGAAGCGGGTGCCGGCTTTGAGACGATCAATACCATGTCGTCGTACACAAACCCGTTCGAGAGGGACGGCAGGTAAGGCAACACTACTACGGCCACGAGCAGCAACAACTCGGCTCCGAGGGTACAGATCGAATGGAAGGCCTCACGGTGCACAAACCGCAGATATGCTTTTCAAGTGAACATAAGGCATCTTCAGCGACGTAATTACCCCTCCTGTGGGGGTATAATTAGATAAGAACTCGCTTTTTGATGGGGTAAGTATAGAAAAACACCTCTTGTGTGTCAATAAATATTTAACACAATATATGCGAATGTAACAAAAACATAAAAATATAAGGCTGGGAAAATATTAAAACAGGTACGCTTTGTAAGAGGAGAGAGAAAAGATAAGATTGATAAGGTATTTTTTATGTAAACACCGTTAGAAGATTTGGATTAAGATTAAAGTCAGTCCAAACTATTTACTTTTCTCAAGCCGCTGTAAATGCAAGACACTCTTTCTAACGGGGTAAACCTCACCCGTAAGTTCGGAACCCGTTTTTTTTTAAATGTATGCTTCAAACGGGTAATCATGGTCGGCTTGGCCGATCTCAGCCAGGCTATAGTCATCATCCCAGAGTGGGATTTGCGGGTCAACATATAGACATAAACAAAAGAAAAAGACAGAGCCAAATTTTGACCCTGCCTTTCATAAAATTTGCCACATCATATAATCTATTCTACTTCCTCCCTAATCAATAGCAAAATCCCATCAATTAGTGCCTTCACCTTTTTCTTAAATGCTTCATCCTCCTCCATTGCTTTGACTATGGCAGGATTCCACTCATAGTATAGTCTTATTATTTCCTGACCTTCAGGAGTTTGGCTTAATACATTGTCTCGGAAGTATCTAAGAAGTTCTGTTTGCTCTGAATGTTCTCCGTAGAGTTTTTTTATTGTACAGGGGTCACACACATCACCTACTCCATCGCCGTCACCATCAATTTGGTCAGGATTATAATCATCAGGGCAGTTGTCACAGACATCTCCTATGCCATCTCTATCTCCATCTTCTTGTTCTGGATTAAAAACATCGGGACAGCTATCCTGTTCGTCCGGGACTCCGTCATTATCCTTATCTCCTTCAGCATAGACATAGATACTATCATGATAGATGTCTGATTCATTACCACTTTTATCTCTGAATATGGCATACACTGTCCCTTTCTGATTAATTTCGTTCGGCTCTAATACCCAATCTTCTACCGTTCCAGCGTTACTCATCCATTTAGCGTTTGGGAAGGTTGGGTCGTTCGAAAGTAATACCTCAATGTTTTCTGGATCAGGGTCAAGACTCAACTCAACTACCGGACTGTTCGTGGTCTCTTCACCATTGTTAATAATCACCCAGCCCTTGGGAGGACATGGATCTTCTCTAGGCGTGCCTGAAAACAGGGGGCTTAATACACTGAGCTCTCCCTTGTGTCCCTGAGCCTGAAGCTGATAGTAGTAGGTAGTATCGTTTTGCAGACCTTCGTCAAAATAAATACCTGGCATTTCTGAACTAGTTGGATCGATTTGCGCAACTTGTGTAAGATTAGTAGAGGATAAACCTCTTAATAGTATCAATTTGGCATACGCACTGTTCACAGGAAAGCGAATTACGTTGGTGTTCGGTTTCAACAGGACGCACGGATCTTCTGAAGAGCCTAAGTTGGTAATGACTTCCACATCCACCAGCCTCGGCATGATGTCGTCACTTGGGTCGAGCGGATCTGTCCCTGCCTCTACTTCGGACCCATCAATAACACCACCATTGTCAGTATCAGGGTTACAGGGGTCAGTCCCTAGGAGGTATTCTTCGATGTTGGTAAGTCCGTCATTGTCATAGTCTTTGTCAGGGTCATATGTACCCAATTGGGTACAGTCAAAGAGTGCTTCCCAGCGGTCGGGCATACCATCTCGATCCTGATCCGGAGTAATTTCATAATAAAACTCATAGACCTGGAATGCACGATTGATAATCCTGGTGAACTCTTCGCCGATATTTGATTCACCATGGGCAGTGACAAAAACAACATAGCTCCCTCTGTCACCCGGGGTCTTCTCTGCTTCGTCATCGGGAACGCCCCGACCTGAAGAGGAGGACGTGTTGGTATAAACATTTCCATATATACCGTCATCGGCATCTCCGTCATCGTGACCCCCGTCATCGAAAAGCGGTAAAGTTGTTTCGCTTCCGTCCGGGCTGTTGATTGCTGCGCAAACCTCAGCCTCAGCAACCGCACCCTTCTGATCCACCAGACTAACCAGTATGGTAATAGGCAACCCAGCAAGAAATCTGGAACCATACAGACCAAAATAGTCTCCTGGAATCTGACTTAAATACAGCCTTGCCTGCACGCCTTTATGCATCTTTCCTGAGAGGGCAACTATAAACTGGGTCGATTCATAGCCTTCAATATTGAGTGTCCAGTTACCCTGCATAAGAGGTGTCTTAAACTGGTATACTTTGTGCATGGAGGTTTCCAGAATCTTGGCACTCGCACTGGTAACCAGGTTGCTCGCAGGATCATGAAGCTGGACATTGGAAACCGCACCACTGTCTTCCCATTTCACAGCAATCGTTGCATTTAAGACATTGCCCTCGGTCACCGGTATGGTAACTTTCACTGTTTCACCCGGCGACACATCACCCGATGCGAAAAACAGGCGGTCCTTGCCCAGAACCTTGTCACTAGCAGATAGGTACACCTCGGACAAACGGTTTCCTATTGTGAGGCCAGAGGGTGAAGTCTCAGTTATAACAAGGGAGGGTGAAAAAGATGAAATAAGGGCCGATGAAGGGGAGGCCTCGCTGACATCGACATAGAAGTAATCACCGTCTGTTGTTCCCACGGAAATATCCTGCATCAGGCTCTCGTCGGTTTGAGGACCGAAGGCGATTGCATCGATGATGGTGGAGGCCGCACTTCCACCGCTGGCAAAGCGATCGCGCACTTCGGGGTCACCACAAGTGATAGAACAGTCTGCCGAACTTCTCCAGCATGCTTCCTCGTTCTCCATACCGTCACTGAGAAGGATTATATAATCAAGGCTTCCCGGTGCCGGAGATCCTGAAGAATCAATCTCGTCCTGTGCCCGGTTCAAACCGTCCCCGATGGATGTCATATTAATAGTAGTGATACCCTCAATAGCCGTCTGAGCAGCCGTACGGTTGCCGCTCACCGTTTGCAGTGAGTGGCGGAGTGTGGAGTCATCATCACACTCTAAATTGTTACCTGAAAAACTCACTACACCCAGTAGATCATCATCTGCTGCAGCATCCACAAACAGGTTGGCAGCCTCTTTTGCAGCGTCTATCTTAGGTGTCGCACTGGGAAGATCCATGCTGCCGGATGCATCGATTACCACCATCTGGTTGCGGACAATCTTTGCATAGATAACAGAATTTTCAGAGGTTGCGGAAACCACACAATCACCATCTGACTCACACATGCACACCCGGACGTTGAAAAGCGTCCCATCAGCGGGATCCATTACCGGTGCCTGCACGACTAACCAGTACTGACCTCCCACATAGGCGGCATTTAGGACTTCAGCCTCTTCGGAAACCGATGCGTTCTCTACATACACGGTGAAATGGTCTTGGGAAAGTCCCTTTACAGAAATAGTGCCAGTCCCGTCCGGGGTAAGCACGTCAGGCCCGGTGACGTTCAAACGAACCAGAAAGTGGTCCGGCTCGGCATGTTCACCCACATAGGCTTGACGGGTCAAGGTAGGTCGCAGTATTTCCAGATTTTTTTGGTCGAGCCCTCCACGGGCAAAGACATATTTGAACTGCCCGCCTTCGTTTAATCCCGTTACTACTGCCGCCAGCTTTACAAAGGGGTCGTCCGGGTCATTAATGAAGGCCTTGTAAAAAGAATTGCCTACACCCTTATGAAGTTCGGTCACCTGGTCGGGTGTCTTGATGCCTATAAATGTCCATGCAAGCTCTACCTCTTCATCTACTGTCTCTCCCCTGAATCCGATTATTTCGCACATCTGGTCTGTCTCATCAACGTCTACCTCATAGTATCTGGCAGCCCATTGATTGACGCTTGTAGTAGCAGACAAAGCACTGGAAAAGCTGGCTGTGGTGCGCGCGACTTGATCATAAGTGCTCCCGCCGCCAGCAGCAGTCTCATCAATGTAAAAATATCTATCGGAGTTGGTAATGCCTGAAACATCCAATTCTTTAGTGTAGTTGGTTATGGTAAAATCATGAAAAACATCTTCTAACGAACGGCTGGTATAGTCAGCAACCGTATCCCTTAGCACTTGGAAGCTGTCCGGACTGTCTGGATCTGTATTGTCCCAGAAGGTTTCTATCACATCCACACCAATTTGTGGTTCTCCGGTAACCGTTCCCAACTGCTCGGTGAGATAGTTCCAAAAGAGAGAGGCTCTATAGGAGGCACTCGTCAAGGTAGTGTTGGGATTGCCTAGGTAAATTGCAATTTCATCGATGTATGTAATGCATCCGCCGTCCTGGTCTAGATCGTCCCAGAGCTTGTCCTGCATCAAGCGCGCCGTTCCCTCACATGTCCATGTGCCCCAGGTGCCACCACAGAGTCCACACGAGGTAGAGCCGTTGTTGAAATATGCATACTGTACATGGTGGAATTGTTCATGGTTTGCAACTAATCGGATACACGCCTCTGTTTGTCCCCCAAGCGAAGGGGAGTCCAAACTAATAGTACAGAAATTGGCTCCGCCAGCATTGGAGGAATCGTATATACAGACCTCTTCGGGATCAGTTACGAAAAATGGGGCGAGAAAGCCGAGGTCAAGGAAGCGCTGATGCGCCGGATCAAAGCTGTCTGCAGCATCCTGTGCATCGGCATCTGAAAAGAAGTCCGCCGCATTAGTGGCATCGTTGGTATAACTGACTTGGTAACCAAAGGTAGGCGTGTTGATGACGTCTTCCAGATCTGCCGGGCAATCAGCAAAGCCGGTTGTTGACATTATAAATAGAAGAGAACACACAATACATAAAATTCTTCCATTTATTATTCTTTTCATAGCACCCTCCTATCCTAAACTAGGTTAACAAATTAAAACCCTACCTCTCATACTCCTACAATTGAAAAAGCAGGGTCATCGTTTCCATAGATTCGCCCCTCAAAAATACTTATGGTTAATATTCTATTGGTATTTAACTTACATCATATTTCCTTTATGTTGTCAAACTAAAAAGCCACCAGCACTCACACTGAGGGACTATCTAATGGATAGATGAAAATAAAATCCACTTAGCATCAAGGCAACATATATGGGTGCCTACAAATAGCAAAAAAGTTTAAGATAGTTGCATAAATGTACGATAGCTAACTAGTTAATGTTATTGTGAGATACAGGTAGTAATATTAAATTTATAACCAGGCTAAAAACTATTAATTCAATCCATCTAATCTGTACTTCAAATAAGTATAACGCTTCTCCGTTGTATTATTTTTAACCCCAATGGCTAAAGCCTTTTTTTGTCCCAATAATGACAACCAGCTTTTTCCCTCTGGTGATCCCTTTGGTCTTAGAATTTTCAATAAAAATGTGAAGTGGGTATTATTAGGGATTTGAGTCAAATTTATTTTCTCTTTCGAAAATAAATTTGTGAGGTGGGAACATGTTAGAAGATAAAATAAGACACAAAAAGAAAAAGATAAAAAGTCACGAGATCAAGGTTTTTCTCGATGCAGAGTATGATCCGGGAATTAAGGCGGGTGGGTTCGCAGTTGAGAGAAATAACGAGTATGTGGGATAATAACTTTAATGATAATAATCTACTTTAATTCATCATCATAAAAATTACTCTACTGCTCCTATAACCATATCCTTTTCAAGTTCTTCCTTTTTTCTGTCAAGATTGTAGACCTTCTACTATTTAAAAGAAACCAAGCAGACTATCTGCTGTTGTTGTATCTATCTGATCAATGATCATTGCTTCTGGAGGATAGCAGCTGCAGAAAGTTTAACATACTCGTCTTTAGAGGTGATCCACCTCAACGCGAATGGTATAGGTTTCTCAATGGAATTATTGAAGGTGCTGATGCATATCGAAAGGTAGAGGAACTCTATACTATAGGAGGGATGGTCATTGCGGTTGCTCATACCATGCCTCACCATTTTTTTGCAGTCTTTAATTCACCAGCAATGAAGAAGAGAGTGAGTCGCTATCATCTGGAAAGAGGAATAGACTATCAAACCCCTTCTGGCCAGAGGCCAACGCTTAATTCGTTTCTTTTGTGGGTAGTTAAAAGGAGGAATTTATCTGGGGTAAATGTATGGGTAGCAATGTCCTTTTATTCACTCGCAGTTGGTGATGCACTGGCGCAAAGGGTGGTGCTTGAATTTTTTAACCAGCGATTTAAGCTGGGGATTGATTTAAGTGACCTTGATGAGGAGATTAAGGGTCAGAGTGAGAAGATCACTCACGCGCGGATTCGCTCTCCAGAGATTGACGAATACTTAATAAACTTGAGAGGGCACAGGGTTTATCAGGGGAATAAAATGCTACCTTGGTTAAGAAGATGGAGGAGTTATTTAAAACGAGCGATTGATTTTTGCTCTGCTGAATAACCTCGCCTAAATTTTTAACGGAGTTTATTGTATAAATTCCTGCCGATATATCCTGATCATCGCCAGCATGAGCACCACCACCACCGGGCCTATGACAATTCCTGCAAAACCTGCCCACATACCACCACCGATGATACTTAAGGCAAGTAAAACAGGGTGCACATCTACTTTCCCACGCAATACCAGAGGTTTAATGATGTTATCGACAACAGAGACAATTCCGATGCCATAGGCTAAGAGGAACACGCCGCTCAGCAGGTGACCACTGATTATCTGGGCGATAGCTGCGGGGACATACATCACGGGTGCCCCAATCAAAGGAATTAGCGTTACCCCCACCGCTAAAACTCCCCAGACGAAAGGATTAGTAATTCCTACTATCCAGTAGCCTATCCCTATAAGAATCCCCTGGATAATTGCGGTCGCGATCATCGCTGCGAAGGTAGCGCTAATCACAGAGCCAATTTCCTGGATGAGAATCTGCTTGTGCGCATCGGCTAAGGGCAAGAGACTCAAGGTAGAGTCCATGAGACTTTTCCCTGCTGCAAAAAATATAAATATGAATACTACAATCAGGATTAGCCCTAAGACAATATTGGCAGTTGCAGTAAATACCTTGAGGAAGTGTTGTGTGGCAAATTTGCCTAGGGAGGTGAGAAATTCAAGAAGCTGCGCCCTGAGGTCAAAGTGGACAAAAGGATCGCCCGTGATTCTTGCCAATGTAGTCTCAATCCATACCGTCGTTGTATCAATGGCCTGGGCAATTTTCCCTGCCTCAAGCTTTGCGGTGATAGCGCTCACTGCATCTACGGAGTTGACCGCAGCGATAACCACAATCACGCTCAAGGGAATGAGAATACACAAAAATACCGCAATGGTTGATAAGAGAGAGGCAGTATATTTCTTTCCCTTACACAGGTGAAGAAAAAGGTTATGGATGGGATAACAAATAACTGTTACCAAGAAGGCTAATAGGGCTGGCAACAAAAAGGGCCTTATGATGGCGGCGAAGGCAACCATTAAGAGCAAGAGCAGAAGGAGAAAAGAAATTCGCGAAGCCCTATAGTTCATAATATTTTTAGTATAGAAAATTCACTGGGCGGGTGACGAATTATTCAATTTTTTCTATTACACTCTCGCTATAACTGCTTATTACTTTAATAGAGAATGGAGATTTATGCAAGCGGAATAAATCATTTCAATTAAAGCAGTAAGTTTAACATGCCTTATCCTCTTTATATATACTATTTGTGGTAAAGTAGAAACAAGACATGTTTTTTCTAATTTAGTTGATGCAAAAAAGCAAGGAGCAAATTCAAATAGAAATTAAGGACGGAATTTGAAAAATGAATCAAGAGGACTGGAAAAAGGTTAATATTCAATACCGGCCCTAATCCTTCCACTTCTCCCACTACCAGATAGGTTTCCAAAGGATAGGTAGCACCTGCCGAAGGGAATGTTCTGCCCTACTGATTAACTCCTGATGCAGCCCAGAGAAGCTGAGAAACCTGATGTGTGGGGAGAAAAAATAGAGCAACGGAGGAATAGAAGGCTTATGAATGAACTGTAAGATTGATATGAGACTGTCGGAAAAGTCCAAATTGGTTGTTTTCATGAATTTCGCATATAGTAAAATCAAATAGTTACAAAACACAAAACGAGTGTTTTAAGGTTTTCCGACGGTCACTATGGTAACTTAAAATTTTAGCTTTTTATACCTTTAAAATGTGAAATACTGTTTTGTTTGTTAATTCTACCTTTATATATACATTGATTCTCCTAGAACGTAAATGTTGCAATGTTAAAAGGTCTTTCTCGGTTTTTGGTTTGATGTTATAGTTAGGGCAATTAATGGAGCGTTAATTAAAAAATGCTCACTAAACTACTTATACTCTTGTACAATACAAGCTATGTGTGTATAATTTAATCCCATCTCTAATAGGAATCTTTAATGAAAAAGGAGATTTGACTATGGAAAATGATGAAACAACAACTATGGCTATAATATGCCAAAATGTGCAGTGCACTTGGAATTCCTTTCCATACAATAAATTAGTAAAAGATTACATTAACAACATTAAGTATTGTCCTTTTTGTGGAATGATATTAACATGGAAATGTTCAAAATGTAACACCCGCCTTCTTGATCCGAGTGCGATTTATTGTCGTCATTGTGGTCGCAAATTTGAGAAGACGTAACCTTTTCTATAATGCTATTATAGTAGCCCTGTGAATTAACAATGTATTTAAAAGAGTTTCTAAATTTCTTTCTATTGTATCTTTTGACCAGGAAGTTGCAATAAATATTCTCATTAGTGTGATTACTAAAGGAAAGGCGGTAACTGTTGCCCTGCTTTTCACCTCTAGGTTAGATTCCTTTGTTACTGGAGTTGAGGGAAGTGCACACAAAAATCCTCATCTTTTATTGTTTAATGCCCACAAGATGTGGGGGTGTCTTGAATGAACAAAATAGTTTTAACTACTTGCCATTACAAACAATTAATATTTCATCAGTTTTAGTGCAAGATACATTGTAGTGTTGATAAATTCGCCCTTTTACTACATTCCATCAATAGCAGAAGTTCAAACTTTTTTAAGATAAAAAATCACTATACAAATGGACATTTATAATAAAAAGGCACTACAGGATTAATAAGAGAGATTTACATAAAGTCTGCTTATCAGGCATAACGTTTTCTCCGGATCTCCCTTCTTAGTCTCTCATAAAAGCCTCCAATAACTCTACACCAGGCACAGCTGCTTGGCCGAGCTCCCTGGCCTCTGGGCAGGCAGCCAGGCAACATCCTGTGATCGTTCTTTAGTTGACATACAAGAGGAGCTTTCCTATACTTACTTCATCAAAAAGGGAATGCTTATCAATATAATGAGCATGCAGGATATACAACATCAACCTTGAGTAGTAAGTAATAGCAGGAGGGAACATGAGCGCCAAACAAAATTCTCCAGAATCTTTTTCCCCTATCAGATTTATACTTAAAGTAGTTGTCAGTTGCCTTGCCATCACTTTGATCTTGATCATCACTCTATTGCTCGTACTGCCACCCCTTCTCTCTTCAGACTTTGCCAAAGAAAAGGCTGCGGTATATTTAGCTCAATATCTACAGAGACCCGTTTCGATCGATAAATTGTCATTCTCCTGGAGAAAAGGGCTTGTCATTTCAGATGTTAATATTAAAAATAAGGATCACTCTCCCTTTTTTAACCTTTTAGACCTCAAGCTCATTATCTCCTGGACAGATCTGATAATAGGTAAAATTAACATTCAAACACTTGCCATCAATGGAATAGAAGCAATCCTCATCAGAGACGAATCAGGGAAGACAAACATCAGTGATCTCCTGGAAACAGAGACTGCAATTATCACACTTCCCGCCCTATTTCTAGACGCTCATCTTAAAGAAGGAAAATTTACCTTCATAGACAAACGTCTCAAAACTACCACTCGTATCGAAGATCTAAGCCTTGACCTCTCGGTGCCTTCTCTCACTGACCCTATCAGCGTTTTTTTAAGAGCCAATGCTATTCTCAATAACAACCCTCCTGAATCAATCGAATTGATTGGCACCGCTACTCTTGCCTCAAAAGGAAAATTTGATCTCAACAATGCCCAGGGGAACCTGGATATGAAGGCGAGCTTCGGGGATGTGAAAGCGTGGGTTGATCTCGCTGCGTTTAACTCCTCTGAAGAAGCAACTGGAGCAACTCTCTCCGCCTTCCTTGATTTACAAAAATTAGCTCAGTTAGGAGCAGGCATTGTAGGTTTTCCACCCGGATTTTCCTTAAAAGGCAAATTAAAAAGTAACTTAGAAGCTCGAGGAAACCTCCAGTCCCGTGTAACCCTGAGTGGGGAAACGCACTTTACGGGTTTGTCAATAAAAGGTGGGCCTTTCAAGGATAGCCCCCTCGATCAACCGCACGTTACTTTTTCTCAGGATATTTTGCTCACCTTTCCCACTGAAACGATTGATATAAAAACCGTTGCGCTCAAAAGTGATGCTATCACCCTCTCCGCCTCAGGAACCATCAAGGATTTTAAAAAGAAGCCGATCGGTACACTTAACATCTCGGGAACGGGCACTATCCGTGAAATCACTTTGATCATGGGTAAAATGCTCTCACTCCCACCTGGTCTGAAAATGTCCGGCAAAATAAAGTTTGCTCTTTCAGGCGATGGAGACCTGAACAGCGTGAGTATCAAAGGAACAACTAAGCTTAACGATTTAGAAATTAATGCTGCCTTTTTGGGAGGCTATCCCTTTCAGGATAAATCTCTCACCATAGTACCTGATATGCGGGTGGATGTTGCTCAACCTATGGTTACTATTACATCACTTCGTGTAGATAGCGAAAGCTTTAGCGCAGCGTTTAAGGGAACATTGGATAGTGAAACGAATGTCGACTTGGAGGGACGTCTTTCAAGCACGTTTTCAAAGATAAAAAACCAGCTTCAAGGTGTACTTCCTGCTGTTTTTCCCCATCAGGGACAGTTTTCATCAGATCTTATCATAAAGGGTAATGTGAATAAGTCTCTTGGAATAAAAGGTATCCACCGTATTAACAATGCAAAGATTGCTATTCCTTCCTCTTCGGATACACCGTCACCCCCCCCACCTGCAACGCTCTCTATTCCTCAGCTTAATATAGACCATGATCTCACCTATGCAGCGACGCAGGATAAGCTCACTCTCACCGCACTCAAGGCGGACGCTCCTTTTTTCAACTTAGAAGGATCAGGTACGCTCTCCCGGCTTTCAGAAGACCTTTTAACTACGTGCCAGGCAAGAGTTACACTTGATATGTCCGAGGTGCAAAAATTACTCAAAGATTTTGTGCCTGAGGAATTGAGTGCCAAGGGAAAGGGGAGCCTTAGCGTGAGCGGTGAGGGGAGCTTAAGCCCTCCTGAGGGGACACCCATACTCTCTACACTAAAGGGGAAAGGAACAGTATCTATAGATTCCTTAACCTACCAGGATGTGGGATCGGTTCAGGATCTTGCTGTCACCCAGCTCTTGCTTGAGAACGGTACCCTTCGTTCCACTATCGAGTGTCTACTGGCTATATCCGCTCTTCAAAAAGGATCCTCTTCTTCTCCCACCACGCTGCCTAAGCTTACCATAACTAATGAACTTGTCTATGCAGCTATGCAGGATACGTTGTCCCTCACCTCACTCAAGGCGGACGCTCCTTTTCTCTCTTTACAAGGATCCGGTACGCTCTCCCGGCTTTCAGAAGACCTTTTGACACAGTGCCAGGCAGAGCTCACGCTTGATATGCCTGAGGTACAAAGATTGCTAAAAGATTTACTCCCCGAAGGACTAACTGCCCAAGGGAAAGGCACTATCATGTTCAATTGCAAGGGGAATCTTATACCACCCGATAAAACACCACTGCTTTCCACATGGGACGGGGATGGATCGTTATTGTTAGGACCAATAGCATATCACACTATCGGCTCAGCCCAAAACCTTCGAACTACCACCCTCTCTCTCAATAAAGGCATTTTAGATACTACTCTCACCTGCTTGCTCAACGGCGGTCCCACTACAATAGAGGGGAAAATAAATTTCAGGAGAGAAAAACCTGATATGAAGGTAGCTCTCGATGCAAAGGAGGTACAGCTTTCTAAGGATATGACAATACTGGGATACTTCATCCCCATACTGATTATCCCCCCTGATGGCGAACTTTCTGGAAAAGGTGTTCTTTCTATCCAAGCGAACTGGCAAGGGATTAGTTGGGATTTAATCAGCAAGACTGTCAATGGAAAGGGGACCTTAAACTTAAAAGATGGTAGTATACGAAGTAAAGATGTGGTGTCGATGATATTAAACTATTTTGGTCAACCTGAATCTCTTCACTTTAAGCAGATCTCAACTGGTTTTCGCCTGGCTGACGGGAAAATTTATAATGATGATATTAAGGTAGATGGGAAGGAACTTGATTTTACTATCAAGGGGTGGACATCACTTGCCTATGTCAATTCACAAAAAGGAAACTCTATGGAATATAGTCTTAGCGGTGATTTTTCAAAACTATCTCTCGGTAAAGGTTCTGAGAAGGTTTTATCCTTTTTAGGCGAAGGGAAGCAAACAATCCCCATAGTTATCGCAGGGACCGTCCAACAACCAAAGGTATCCATAAAAATGCCAAAGGCTGAAGATCTTCTCCGGGGAATCTTCAAAATAATCGAAGACAAAAAAGAGCCATCCGAAAAATAGGACAAAAGTCGGAGACGAAGGAAATGGGACTGCCAGGCAATAAAGAAATCTTTGCACAGCCAAGAGAAGTTTCTTTGGAGATAAAATAAGATCTCAATGGCCTACTTCTCTGGTTTTTTTCCACAAATACCACCTCACATTTATTTTTTTTACTTCTCAAAAAGATAAAAACAGACTGCTTTTAAGGCAGTCTGTTTTAGATAAAACCTCTTTGTCTTTTTTATTAAGGACATCATTAAGATAGATAACCCATAACTGATAACTGCATTATGTGTGGAACCTGCTGGAAGATCTACCCAACAGAATCTATAGTGGAGCATGACTGGTACTACAGAATATCTGATATCTGTGTGGAGTGTGGAGCATGCACCAGAGTCTGTCCTAATGCTAAGATAATTAAAAAGAGCGAAGAGACAATGGAGAAAGCTCAATAGGCCAGAAATGTTAACATTGATAAATGAATCACATAGTAAATGCCTACCTGGAAACTACCTCCGATAATGGCAAGAAGGTTGAGTTCTAGCTTGATTTGCCTGCCTCAATAGCTTGTATAAGCAAGGCTTGCAAAAAAGGTTGTGAAGGAGTATATGTGAGGTGAAACCCTCTCTTAGTTTTACAGCAGATCTGTCTACAACCATTTGACGACGTAAAGTCACTGACGGTGGATTTATTATATAATATGTTATGTCTTTTGCGAACGGAGGGGGATAGTGATTTGTTCGCGACGCACGTTCATCAGGGATACACTGACCGCAGTTGGTGCACTGGCGTTTTATCCCCTGGCGAGTTGCCGTGCTGATTCCGCTAGGCCTGGGGGATTCACTAACTTCGAACCCGCTTATCTGAGTCTGGAGCGGGAGGGGAAGCTTGCCGAGCGTGAGAAGGAGCTGTGGGATATTTATAAAGAATGCCGGCTGTGTCCCAGAGAGTGCGAGGTAAACCGACTGGCTGGGGAAAACGAGATATGTAAAGCCGATGATAAGTTGAAAGTGCACTCGGCAGGGCCGCACTTCGGTGAAGAGACGCCGCTGGTAGGCAGATACGGGTCCGGGACTATTTTTTTCTCACACTGCAGTCTACGGTGCTGCTTCTGCCAGAACTGGGAGATCGCACACCGCGGTGATGGAGGCGTCATCAGCCACTTGACCCTTGCCAGAGCCATGCTCAGCCTTCAGAAGCGGGGCTGCCACAACATTAATCTGGTTACACCCACCCACATGGTTCCCCACATAGTCCGGGCCCTGAGAATCGCCGTGGCCAAGGGTCTCAGGTTGCCGTTGGTTTACAACACCGGGGGCTACGACAAGCTGGAGACCATCAAGAAGCTAGACGGCATCGTGGACATCTACATGCCTGACTTCAAGTTCCAGGATGGTAAGCTGACACATAAGTATTGTGCGGAGGCATCTGATTACCCCGAGGTGGCCGCAGCGGCTGTCAAGGAAATGCATCGCCAGGTGGGCGTGCTCAGGACGGACGAACGTGGCATTGCGATGAGGGGCATGATTCTGCGTCACTTGGTCATGCCGCACAATCTGGCTGGTACTGACCGTTTCCTGCGCTGGGTGGCAAAGGAGCTTTCACCGGATGCATACGTCAATATTATGGATCAGTACCGCCCCTGTCACAAGGCGTTTGATTATCCGGAGATCGCCCGGCCGCTTTCTAGGGAAGAGTGGAGGCAAGCGGTCAACTGGGCAAAGGACTCTGGTCTTACCAACCTGGACCTGTAATCGGAATGCCCTGCTTATTATTCCACGTTCAAGGGCATCATCGCTCACTTACGCTTTTTTTTATTTTTGACCGGAACCATGGCGCGCAAACACTGCCTTTTAGGCGGGGTCAAGCAACACGTATCTAATAAATCAAATTTAATTGCCGGGAAGACCCGCCCTTTGCGCGGGGAACTTCACAGGATTAACGAGATTTAACGGAAGTATTAAGTGCACATTTATCCAGACTATCCTGTAAATTCTGATAAGATTATTAAGTGAGCACTTAGTGGTGAGTATCCCGATTTTCCAGCAGTTTTTCTAGGGACCTTAAAATTTTCTTGGATGGATCGTGAGGAGCTTGTAAAGAAAGCTCGCCATCGTCCAGCCAAAACTCGTTTCGACCCTGATCCTTTGCCTCAAAGACCAGTCCCCGCGAGCGGCATTCCTCCACGTAGGAACCCTTTGATAAGCGCAGTTCTCCATGGGGCGTGACCACGATGGCGGAATCCCCTTTAACCGGGCACTTGTCCTCGCACTGCCCGCAGCCGTTGCACTTGCTGGCTTTTACAACAGGCAGGTCAAACCGATGCTGGTTGTCCTTCTGAAAGACGATGGCTTTGTACGGGCACTGCTCCTCGCAGATGAGACACTTCTGGTCCTGGGCCCAGGGCAGACACTTATCCCGCACTATTATGGCCACGCCTACCCTGGCATGTCGTCTCTCGGTCAGATTCAGCGGGCGGATGGACTCTGTTGGACAGACAAGCCCGCATACATTGCAATTCTGATCGCATGCAGCATGCCGCAGGTTCATCCGGGGAGCCCAGAGTCCCTCTAGACCCGCGCGGTACCAGTCGGGCTGTAAGGTATTGGTCGGGCAGGCCCGCATGCACTCACCGCAGCGTGCGCACCGTCGTAGAAACTCCGCCTCGGGTAAGGCTCCAGGGGGCCGGATCAGGCCCTGATGGCGTAGTGGAAGGGGGAGAAAGGCCTCGGAAGGGTGGAGGATATCGGACCGCATGCTGAGGGTCATCGCCAGCCCGCCGAGGGTTCCTCCAATAAAAGTACGGCGGTTGATCTCCACACCGGGTAAGTCCATAGCCGGATTTTTTGGTTGGAAGCTGAAACTCACGGCATTTTCCGGGCAGATATGAACACATCTCAGGCAGACGATGCACTCAGAGCGGTCGGTTTTCACACCGTTATTATGGATGGCTCCGGCAGGGCACTCGCGGGTACACACGTTACACTCACTACAGGCATCGCTCACTCGTCTGCGGTATGGAGCCCACCTGCCTACCCAGCCGAGCAAGGCTCCGAGAGGACAGATATGCCGGCACCAGAAGCGGGGCTGAAGGCGGCCAAGAAGCAGAAACAGGGCCAGCAAAGCAGCCATGATGAGTGCACCTTCGAATGATGGAAGGATCAACTCAAAGTAAGTCACCTCTAACAAGCCTGCCCAGTCGCTGATGGGCCGCAGCACCTTAAGGCTGAGGTCCTCAAGTAGCATAACCACAGGAAAAAACACCGTGGCTGCAAACCTGGTGAAGATAACCATGGGATCGCCCAATCCCAGCAGATTGAAACCGCAGAGGGCGGACAGAAGCATCACCAACAAGAAGACGAACTTGGCTTTCCTCACCCGACAGTAATCCTCACGGTTCTGCTTAGCTCCCTGCGTGCGTCCAAGTTGATGGTCGCTGATATCGATCAGGGTTCCCAAAGGACATAGGTGGCTGCAGAAGACCCTTCCGGTTATTGCTGCCAGGACGATAAACGCTAGTGACACTAGTAGAAGGTCAATTAGCACTCTTCCTGCGAGGGTGTGCACTAGCGCCAAAAGTGGGTCGGAGAAAAGAAAGAAGTCCACGGGCCAATCAGGTCTTCCTTTGAGGGAGGCCAGCCAGAAGAGTACTATATACAGGTTCATAGAGAAGACCTGGAGTCCACGCCTGAAGGTGAAGCGGTGCCAGACCCAAAGCGCCATGATCGTGCCAAGGAGGAAGAAAACCAGCGAAGGATGGAACCACGATGTCTCCAAACCAGTCATGTCGTATCAACTACTTCAAAACAGGTGCTTTTAAAATAGAACCGAAAAAGTGATTAAAAGGATACTATATGGGCTGAGAGGAGGAGTTTTACATAAAATCGCCATAAGACCACGTTCAGCCCACTGCTGACCACCCAACTCACCTCTTTACAGTTCTTCCAAAAAAGCTACTAAATCCCCATCGGGCACTTCGGTATGTGTTGTGATCACAGTTTTATTGACATAAGAGGCTTGTTCCTGTGCTTGTTCTGTCTAAGAGCGAGTTCTTCAATAATTGTGCACACAACTTATTACTATGTCACTTTAAGAATTTTTGACTTAGGATAGTGTATAAAAATAATATTCATGAATTCTCAGGTTCACTTTTTTCTAACCTTTGCATCCACTCACCCTCTTTCTCAGCGAGAATATTTTTTGCCTTTTCTTCTATCTCACTGCTATCCTTCCATAGAGTCTTAATAAAAAAGGTGTCAATTACTTCACCACCTTTTGTATGAATGAGTTCGCTATATTCATCAAAGGCAGTCTGCCTCATACGTGCAGAGGTAGTGGCAAAGAGAACCACCTTTTTGCCTTCAAAGTCTGCTGAATTTAAAAAGGTGGTGATTGCAGGTGCAAATTTCATTCCCCATATCGGTGAGCCTATAAATAATAGATCGTAATCCTTAAGGTTCACCACTTTGGGTGAAACAGGAGTTATAGGATTCTTTCTCACATCAATCATCCCACTTATATAACCCCTCATACCTGTCCTGTCTTTTAAGTCCTTAATCTCCTGTATATCACAGTAAAGCGTTTCCCTTATGGTTTCTGAAACAGTCTTGGTATTACCTGTACGGGAATAGAATACAATAAGGGCCCTCTGTTCTTTTTTACCTATCAGTCCCTGTTTTTCCTTGGGGTCAGCATATAGTCCGTTTCCTTTTGCAATCAAAAAAGTGAAAAAATACAGGACAAGTAAAATCAGACAAAGATACCGTTTCATCCTTCCTCCTCTTCAAGTATTGTAAAAAATTTTAGGCTAATGTTTTAAGTTGTTGCACTGCTGTTTTATATTTAGAAACCTCTATACCATAGAACAACCTAGAGGTAAAGAATAAGGTAATTTTGAATGATTGTGAAAACAAGAGGATATTATACTACTGTGTGAATAAAATTGGAGAGTTTCTTTAACTCAAGATATCTAGGTGCATGTTATGACCAAAAGAGTTTATACTTCTTGCCAGAATATGGGTTCGACTTTACGAAAAATTACTTAAGACTTGATTTGTTCGTATTAAGATAACCTATCAGGTCAAAGCCTCATTGCATGAACTATCAGCTCAAATCTAGATTTTCGCAAAGTACGAGTTTTGTAATTGTTTACTATCACTCTTTTTTTTAACACGTACACTGTAGCGCACAATTCGCAACTTTATATTTAAAAGTTTACCAGAGATGAGAGCGCAGAAATGACAAAATAGAGTAAGCAAATCCAGATCAAGGCTGTGATGATCTGAAGAACCAATCCGTTTCTGACCATCTCTGACATACTCACATACTCTGTGCCATAGACTATGGCGTTGGGAGGAGTCGCTACTGGCAGCATGAAGACGAGAGAAGTTGCCACTGCTCCAGCTATCATCAGGCTCAGTGGATCAACACCGATGGCGATACCGAGAGCGAAGAGGATGGGCATAAGCATGGTGGTAGTTGCGGTGTTAGAGGTAATCTCTGAGAGAAATTTGGCGAGAAGGATTACCGCTGAGAGAATAAAGATAGTGGGCAGTGACCTCAACTCAACTAGATTCATGGCGATATAGTGGGCAGCTCCTGTTTCCTGCAGAGCCTTCCCTATGGTAATCCCTCCGCCAAAAAGCAACAGCGTTCCCCAGGGGATGTTGAGATTGGTTTTCCAATCCAGAGTGAATTTCCACTTCCTGATATCAGTAGGTGAGAGATAACATAACAATACGGCTATCATAGCGATGACTGAATCATCTACCCAGGGAACTCCAAGGAGTTCCGTCCATCCAGGGATATGTATAAAGCTTAAGTTGAATCCAGAACGACATATCCACATTAAGGCGGTTAAGATAAAAACAATAAGGGTGTTTCGTTCTCCTCCTTTCAGTTTTCCTAGGTTTTTAATTCTCTCTTTTACTATCTTTTTTGATCCGGCAAGATGAGTAATTTCTGGTGGGTTCATCTTGAGGAGGAGCCACCAGGTGATGGGAATAAGTGTAACTACCAGGGGCAAACCAATCATAAGCCAGTTTTGAAAGTTTATATCAATGTTTAGAAGTAGTTCGGCAAATCCTGCAAGGACTACATTGGGTGGAGTGCCGATTA
>SMTZ1_10000378_pt1 | contig 40847 bp, 31 predicted proteins | sample DeeMarSWOR136_30_FD_25667 | JGI IMG/M metagenome (IMG submission 25667) | reverse complement strand
CCTCACTAACAGGATTCCAATTTAGTATCCACACATCAGTCCCAATTGTTGCGGAAAGAGTAGCACCTGAAATTGGTGTGGTATTGCTCATTCTATATGAAACTAAGAGTGTTGTTTGTTGCACATATGTGATTACAATTCCATTTGACCATGTTACAGTTAACGTTGTAGGTTCTTCTGATATTGTAAGGAGTTCGGAAGTATCCGTTTGACTTTCATAACCAAAAAGGGAAGCTTCAACGGTTAAACCATGAGTTCCAAATCCTGGAGGATCTTGTGTGCCCAGAAATGTAATCCGATAAGACAACGATCCCTCATGCCAATTGAGCAACCATGAGTCAAGTCCAATCGTAACTCTTACAAGAGCCCCACGAACAGCAGAACCATTGCTCATGGTATATGAAGCAGAAAGTGTTGTCTGCTCAACAAACGTAATGCTATTTCCTTCAGACCATGTTGGCATAAGATTAGTAGGTTCTTCTCTGAGAATGAGCTGACTGCTACTATTTGACTTTGAAACATATCCATGTAGATCTGCTAGTACTGTAATACTATGAGTTCCAAAACTTGGAGGATCATCTGTTCCTGCAAATAAAATCCGATATGTTTCAGTTGGACTATCCCAATTGAGAATCCATGTGTCAAGTCCTATTGTTACGTTTACACTCGCGCCTACAACAGCTGATCCATTACTCATGGTATAATTTGCTATAAGATAGGTTTCTTCAACATAGGTGATATTGTAACCATATGACCATGTGAGAACCAAGCTTGTAGGTTCTTCATTTATTGTCAATGTCAACGAAGAGTTTGATCCATAGACATACCCAAACCTGTCAGCTTCCACAGTAAGACTATGTGTGCCAAGTCCTGGTGGAATTGCGTTTCCATTAAACGTATACTCATAGGTTTCAGTGATGCCATTCCAAGACAGTGTCCACGTGTCAAAACCAATTGTGACGTTGATAAGAGCCCCAGTGACAGGTGATCCCTCACTCATTGTATAATTTGCCATCAGTGTTGTTGACTCGATATAGGTTATGCTATTACCATTAGACCACTGGAGGTCAAGTGTGGTTGGCTCTTCTTGAATTGTAAGTGTTTGAGTGCTATCTACTTGTGATTTATACCCCTGCTTCCACGCTTCTATAACTAAATTATGAATACCAAAGCCTGGTGGAATATCTGAACCATCAAATATCATTTTGTAGGTTTCACTGACTCCATCCCAAGTAAGTGACCATGTCGTAGTATCTATCGTAACGTTAACTATTGCATCAGCGATTGGGCTACCTCCCACTTGCTTATAGGCTACAGAAAGTTCAGTCGTTTCGATGTAGGTTATGTCATTGGTGTTTGACCACAGAACAGTAAGTGCCTCTGTATCATGAATAAGCGTGACTTCAATTATTAGACTCTTGTTCTCCAGAGCATATCCTTCTGCATAAATGTGCAAGTCATAAGTCCCAGGAGACATGCTAGATGTTGAAACAGTGGTGTCCCAGCGGCCATTACTTTGATCCTCTAATGATTGATTTACAGCTGCTCCGAATGAATATGTAACATTTGCAGCAGCACCATCAATACCCCCAACGGGAAATATTTGATTGAAATCTATTCCCAAATAGAATGAATCGTCAGTAAACGCATCAATGAAATATTCGTCTGCCACTAGATTTGTTTGGTAGTAGACAAGAACATTGCTAGTTAGATATCCTGCCTCAGTACCGTTCACCCACGCAACATCAATTGTATGCAATCCGTTAGATGATGAATGAGAAGATATATCCCATTGATGGTAAGATTTCCCAGCTGTTACAGAAAAGTTCTCAGAATACTCAACTGAGTTCTGATATAACACTCTAAGACTGGCTTGGCCATTTGTAGCAATGATTGATGTGGGACTTTCGATTGTGCTGTTGATATCCATAATCACTGAAACAGGCACTTTATAGCTTATTGTACTATCATCGCTACTATCATATTTCGAGATTGTTTGAAGATAGTTAGGTGATGTGCATTCTAACACCCAAGTTTCGTCATTTAATAGATTGCATACTACTGTAGCTCCATCCTGACTGAAATGGTCATAATACTGTGTTGGATTTGTTAAATTGAACAGATGATTGGCTGTCCAATCATAAGGCAAAACTAGTGTCAGATTTTTATCCTGTGATCCGCCTAGCTCAGGGAAATCAAGGACTGATGTGATATTCCATTCAACATCATTTCCTGATGAACCTACGAACCAGGTTGATTGCGATGAAATATTTTGTTTGTATCGAAGTGTTAAATCATACTCAATTGATATCGATTGATTAGATGAAAATTGCACTTGTGAAACATTTGATGTTGAACTAAAAAGCCACTCAGAACCACTTAACGAGGTTGAATTCCCTTGTAATGCTACAGATTGTGGGTTAATGAACTCGAGGACAGAATCACTTGTTGTATTCCATGGAATGTATGTATAATTAAGAAGAGCTTCAAAGGGTCTGTCTGAGCCCCAAGTATCACCATCAGTGTTATGCCGTCTGGTTAGGTAAATCCCAGAAGTATCTTCATAGAACCATCGAATTAACGGATAGATGCTGCTGTACTCGATGAGATTGCTCCCATTCATAACAGCATAGTATGTTATACCTGCATTGAGAATGACAGATTCAGTGATGTTGATCCATGTTGCAGTTAGTCCAACGTTATCTAATTGTACTGAAGACACCATATTGGTAGATCCATTTTGGTAATCTGATCTGATATCGATGTATGCATAATTTTGATTGATTGGGTCATAGGTCGGGGAGTCATATAGTATTGACAAATTCTCCAACTTGCCATCATGATTCATATTATAGAAACCCTGAGCTAGTTGGTCATAATACAAATCCAAGTCATGTTCAAAAATCCTAAATCCCACATTACTAGGACTACTACTTTTCCCAACAACTTCACATTCGGATTTAGCAACAATTCTTGAGGTCGAAATTAAAACTTCATACAACGACCATCCAGCAATGTGATACGCCGAGCAATCCACAGTTTTCAAGTGCGATGCTGTATCACCGAAGCTATTCATCAGTGCGAGATTCAAACCTTGAATCTCCCTAGAGTATTGCATAATCGAATTGATTTCATTACCACCACTACCTGCTGATGATATTAAATTATTATCAGAAGGTTGTAGCCTCTGTGGTTTTGAATCTGAAAAAACACTATCCATGGTTGTGAGTGACACTGGTGTGAAAAAGCATAGGATTAGAATTCCAAGAAGTGGTATAACGACTTTAACTTGGATACGAGTTTCTTTCATGCAAACACACTCTGTATTGTACGGCGGGTCACTTAATGGGCTCTTACAACTATCGTAATCTTATTTCCTCTGATTTGAAAAAGAGAGCTACTACGTACCCTCCTCGAAAAAACGTCAAGCCGGTCACATTTATGTGTAATAAGATGGACCAGTTTCTGTTGACTCCTCAGGTTTTGGACCCGGTTGCCCTGTGACTTCATTTAATAGTGTGATGACCATGTCAATTGCTCCATGTAGTTTCCGCATAGTTCTCCATAGTCGGTCTTCAGTGAATGCATCATCATAGATTCTATCCGAGATGACAAATCCTGGTCCTGGAGGTTGTGGTCCAGGTTGACCTGGTCGAGGTTGAATGAAGCCCATTGTCAGTCCCTCTTGGAAACTAAACTTCATAGCTTTTACTTGATAATCACGCATTTTCTCTAGTGTGAGAAGCTTCTGATGTTGCGGTGAGATCATTACCTGTGACTCAATCTGAAGATATCTTTGTTCATTTGGTCGAACCACAGTAAAGAAGAATCGATGAAACTTTACCTTAAACAAAAACTCTGCACGTGGGTTTGAAATCGTTTCTACCTTTGTTCCCTCTCGAGAGAACCAATCGCGAACTGAATCCTTTATGAGGTTGGTTTGATCCACCATTAATCCTCCAGATAGTGTAGGCTAGTTATGTACATCACTTAACGCTTGTGTTCTTGAGATTACCCTTCATAATGTTGTACTTTATCATAACCTGCTGGGGCAATATCTGCATAGCATGTAATCTGAGACCTCACGGACTCAATCATATCAGTGTCACCTTGAGTGGTGATTAATCTCTCCTCTGAGTTTCGCCTTACTAAGACAATTCCCCATGGGTCGACTGTCTGACTATGACCAAAGTATGTCTTCCCATCGAATCCAAAACCAATCCTATTGACCGCAGCAACGTAGAGCTGATTCTCAATTGCTCGTGCTCTCACCAGAGTATTCCAGTGTTCACTTCTTGGGTCTGGGAAAGCCGCGGGCATGAGTACTAGTTCAGTGCCCTGAAGAGCTAACTTTCTAGTCACCTCTGGATACCTTATGTCATAACATATCTGAACTCCGACTTTGATACCCGCGCAATCAAAGATAGCCAATGAATCACCTCCTTTGAAGACATCCCGCTCATCTTGAAATGGATGCATCTTTCTATAGGTTCCTGAAACATGACCATTTGGATTTGCCAATACTAAAGTGTTGTAGAACTTGTCCTTAATACTCTCAATCCCCGTACCAACAGTATATGCTTCATACTTCTCAGCTATGTTTGACAGGAAGTCCATTGTTGGACCCGGGACTCCAGGTCCTTCTCTATAATAGTCCTCATGACGGAATCCAATCGCGAACAGCTCTGGAAACTGAATGAATTGAACTCCCTTCCCAGGTTTGTACTTCTCAAGAAGTTGTCTAGCTTTTGAGAAGTTATGCTGTCTGTTTCCCTCAACACAGGGCATCTGAACCAATGTCATCGAGAACTCCATAGTGCATCGAAAATCCTGTGATTTGATGACTAGATAAGGTATCCGAATCAAGAATGAACCTACATCATAACGCTTAATTGTCTGTCCTCCGGACGAGCTAGTAAGAGCTCGAGCTGGAAGTGTACCTAATTGGTTAATGAGGTAAATACTGAGCCTACGGGCAAGAAGGACATGCCAAAGACCTCTTACTCCAAACCCATGATTGGCTCAACTGGAAAGACCGGGAGCTGGCGGACCTTCGATCCAATAGTCAACTATGATGAGTGCAATAAGTGCCGCACTTGTTGGCTGCATTGCCCAGAGGCCGTTATTAGCATAGGTGAGGATGACTATCCTGTTTGGGATTTTGACTATTGTAAAGGCTGCGGGATCTGCGCTGAGGTATGTCCAAAGAAATGCATCGAGATGGTACGCACCTCAGATTCAATTGGAGACTCGCTCCCAGTAGGAGGTTCAGAGGGATGAAGACAGAGATAATGAGTGCCAATTATGCAGCTGCTCGAGCTGTGGTTTCTGCACGAGTTGAAGTCGTTGCAGCATACCCAATTACACCTGCAACAACCGTACCCGAGCAGATTGCTCTCTTGAACGAGAAAGGTATCTTCAAAGGAGAATTCATTCGTGTAGAGTCGGAACACTCTGCAATGTTTGCATGCATTGGAGCCAGTTCTACAGGAGCTCGAGCGTTCACAGCTACATCCTCAAACGGTCTACTTCTTATGGACGAAGCATTACATTGGGCTGCTGCAGCGAGACTACCAATTGTACTGAACAATATTAACAGGTCAGTTTCTCCAAGCTGGAATATTCACGTTACTCATGATGACTCTTACTCGAAGCGTGATACTGGCTGGATTCAATTCTATGTTGCAAGTGTTGATGAGCTGTACCATACGATTATCCAGTCGTTCAAGCTCGCAGAGGATGAACGCGTTCTGATGCCTGTAATGGTCAACTCCGATGGTTTTGTACTGAGCCATACAGTGTCACCGTATGATTATCTTGAACCTGAGGAAGTCGACGAGTTCCTTCCTCCCTACACTCCGCCACATTGGGTAATGGATCCTGAAAATCCTATTAGTCATGGAAACATCGTGTTTCCTGAACATTATGGTGAGTTCCGTAATATGATGCATGAGGGCACAAAGGCTGCTTTAAAAGTCTATGAAGAAGTGGAGAGAGATTACAAGAAACACTTCGGGAAATACTTTGGAGGCCCAATCGATTGCTACAAGTGTGATGATGCTGACGTTGTATTTACATCACAGGGTTCTATGGGAGCTGAGGCGGAGGATGCTATTGATGAGCTTCGTGATGAGGGATACAAGGCTGGAAATACTAGGATTCGAATGATTCGGCCATTCCCTGTTGAAGAGATTCGTGATCTTGGAAGCCGCGTGAAGGCATTCTCAAGTTTTGATAGAGGGGTTTCATATGGTTTCGGTGGTCCGGTAGCAAACGACATTCGCGCATCAATGTACCATACTAAAAACAGACCCATGATAAAGAGCTATATTGGCGGTCTTGGTGGTCGTGACATGACCATACCAGACATCAAGGCTGTGATATTGGACACGTATAAAGCTGTAGAAAGCGGTGAGCTTGGTCCTGAAGAAACTTGGAATGACTTGAAGGAGTGAGTGAAATGGTAGCAACTAAAGAAATGCCACTCAAGGAATATGTACTGAAGGGTAACGCAGCATGTGCAGGTTGTCAGGACATGGTCGCTTTGAGACACGCCCACAAGGCACTAGAGGGAGATGTGATCCAAGTGGTCCCAGCCTGTTGTACGAGTGTTGTTCAGTCACTATGGCCAAAGAGCGGTCTAGGTATTCCTGTGCTTAATACTGCGTTCATGGCATCTGCTGCAACTGCATCAGGTGTAAAGGCTGCTCTAAAGGCTAAGGGTAACGATCACACTATTGTGATGGTTTGGGCTGGTGATGGTGGAACCTTCGATATCGGGATACAAGCTTTAAGTGGAGCATTCGAGCGTAGAACTGATTTCCTCTATATCTGCTATAATAACCAAGTTTACAGCAATACAGGAACTCAACGGTCGGGAGCAACACCACTTCATGCTCAGACCACAACTACCTGGTTTGGCAAGACGGAACCTGAGAAGATGCTTGACTTCATCGTGGCTGCTCATGAGCCAGTGTATCAATTCACAGCAAACACCTCATATCCCCGAGACCTCTTTGACAAGTTCAAGAAGGCGCGTGAGTTCGAGGGACCTAAGTTTGGCCATATTTTCCTTCCATGTCCACAGGCATGGAATTATCCTGTGGAGAAAGGTGTGGAGATTGGTAAGCTAGCTGTGGAAACTGGCTACTGGATTCAATGGGAACGTGTGGGTGATGAATTCACACTTGGAATGCACAGCAAAAGATTCCAAGATCCTGAGAAACGAAAACCTATAGATGAGTTCCTGAAAATGCAAGGCCGTTTCTCCCACCTATTCAGACCTAAGCGTGACGATAAGAAAATCAAAGAGATTGAGGACTTCATACAGCATAGATGGGATATGCTATTGAGGACATTCACGTAAACCGTAAAATCATTGGTTATAGATTGTCAATCAGTTCTGGTTTTGGAGAATAAGGTATGTAAGACCACCCGCATAAGCGGAAACGATCCTCTTGATGCGATGTTCATCATCTAAATTACTTATCTCTCCTGTTGAGATATCTGACCTTGCAGATTCTTCAGCGACAAATCTGGAAACCCACGGAAGGTCCATGAGGGCATCTCCAACATCTAGAAGTTGAAGAATTCGGTAAGCGGTTTCAAAACAGAGTGCCTGTGCAAACCTTTCAGCTTCATCACCAAGAGACTTCTCGTGACTTTCAACAACCCCAATAATCGCATCAAAGGCTTCGTTAATCTGGTCCATCACCTCATTTGATGAAGTTTCTTCCAATTTATCCTCTGATACTTGTTGTTTCAAAGAAGATAGAACTATTCGAAAACGACGCTCTGGTGTGATTTGAGGTTTCTCTCCACTCTTTGCCTTCTGTTTATAATCATTCAATTCCTCAAATAATGCTGCACCAGGATCATCTGCTCTAAGGAGTCTTTTTGCTATCTTGATATTTTCCCCAGTTAGCAATTCTATAAACAAATCAAGTTCAGTATTCTTGCTTTTCCCATGACGAATTCGATGTATCTCTGAATAATGTTCTGTTATTTCTTTTATTAAGAATGAAATGAAATCACTTCGGCTCCAAGGAGTTTGCTTTTCCGCAGTTTCATATGTATATGTAGTGCAAGTAACCATCTTTGAGGTGCTTTGTTGGAGCACATTCAAGGTTGAAAATAATCCATTACAAACTTTGGGATTTCCAATCAATGGCCAATCAAACGGTCGTAGCATCACGCCGCCTGTTATTTGATTCTTTAGCATCGACTTTGCTTGCATTGATACTATGTATGCAGATGCTTCTTCAACAATCTGCTCTTCGTTAAGGGTGAACACCTTGTCCAAATCATAAGTATGCTTTGTTGATCGCATTATCATCAACGCGAGAAGTGACCTTAGTCGCTGCGGTCTTATTGCATCATCAATTATATACCCTCTCCCAATGGGATTTGGTTCAAATACAATATCATGTATACCCCGCAACTCCATAGCTTTGGACATATAATGTACTAACAGATCTCGTGTCTTGTCTGACGACATTAGGCTACTGATGAATATCTTAATACCATCAATTGGGTAATCCTCTGGAAAGACTGTAGGCTTGATGATAAGCTTTGGAATCGCCATTAGCCAAAGTAAAGCGATCGCCTCATTCCTCGCTGCCCCAATGACCTGTTGACCAGACTGAAATTCATCCTTTTCCAAGGTGAAACCTACCCAACGTGGTGCATCCATAAGGAATTGCAAGGTTTCATCATCATGAAATGTCTTAGAGAGCAAATGTGTCTTGACTTTCTGATACATCTCAACAGGGTCTGAGGTTGTGATAGAGAAACTCGCAAGACCCAGTTCCTCTCTCAATTCAAGTGCATCACTTCGACACCAGCCCTCAATTGCCCTATAGAGCCATGTCTGATGAAGGTTCTCTACAATTGACCTTGTCATGTTCTCAAGATCTAGGCTCAACCAGATTCCTCCTCAAACAGTTTCTTCAAGACATCTTTGTGATTCACATTACCCTCTAGTTCGAACCTGACGTATAACAACATGTCAAGGATTGCTCTCTCTACATCTATCTCAACCCCGGAATCGACCATTTTTGAAAATGAAAGATTGCTCAGTTCCTTTTCTAATCTCAAATCATCGGGAATTCTAAGTCTCACTCCAGTTTCGAACTTAGTTTCATCATCAAGACCTCCGTACTTCACATCAACCACAGTACCATAGGGATGGTTTCTGTTTCTCACATAAACTCTCTTTCGAGGTTTGAGTCCATAGAACTGAATATCATCGAGCAACTTCATGAGTCTTGATTGTAAGAATGAGCTAGAAACGTAGGCTTTTTTCAGTTCACTCAGTGGGACTATCCCAGCAAGATGAGAAGCAATCTGGACCTCCCTCTTGTAATTGAATGCTTCCTGCTTTAACCCAGAGTCTCTTAGAAAAGACTCCACCCCAAAACTTCCAAGGGTGTCCGTTGTCAATTCAACCGGTTTGATTTTCCCTTTCTCATCTAAGTATAATCCGCCACTCACATCAAATGTTCTAACATCCTCAGGTCTGAAGCTAGGAAGCATAACTCCTGATAGGCTTTTGTGAGTAACCTCAATTAACACAGCATCAACCGATGTCTGTTGAGATGAACAATAGAATAACCCTGGCAGGAACGCATAGAGGTTACCTAAATCATTCTCATCGCCATACTCATTGACGATAGGCATGGAGTATCCAACTCCTTTGAAATATCCGAGGTCAGAGATTCCTATCAGCCACTCATCTTCAGGAAGAACACTCTCCTGAATTTCGACTAATCGTAACGACCTCCTGCTCGGAACGAACAATACCTTCTCACCGGTCCCTTGTTTGCGGTTGTTTATGGGTAATTTGAATCTTTAGCAAGTGACCTTCTTGGATTATTATCCAATTTTTTTACGAACTCCATGATAAGCTATTATTGCAATGGCAGCAACTGACACAAAAGCAAGTGTTGGCCCCACTAGACGTTCTGGTCTTAGCTCTGCGAATTGAGGATCTGTTCCATCCAGATATTCTTGGATGTTAGTGACAGCATCATTATCTGGGTCATCCAATGAATCATCCAGTACTGGATTAAGACCGTTCTCAATCTCCCAAAGGTCTGGCATTGCATCTGAATCAGAGTCTGAGTTATTGGGATTACAATTGTATTCATATTCCATGGTATTTATGACACCATCTTCATCATTGTCTCCTGCTGCGTCACTTGGGTCTAATGGGTCAAGTCCATTTTCTATCTCCCAAGAGTCTGGCATCGTATCAGAATCCGAATCGTTTGATTCATGATTTGTACCTAGAATCATCTCCTGACCATCACTTATCGAGTCCAAATCTGAATCCATTGTGAAGTACTCTTGGTCAAACCAAAACTCTTCATTGTCAAGAATATCATTACCATCAATATCAGAATAATAAGTCAAGACCATCTCATGTCCAACACTTCTATCCCCATTGTTGGCGATGAATAACCTATAGATACCTTCAGAAACAACGCTCTGACTAATTATCTGTGTTTGAACCCAAGGTGATGCTTCATCATCAACCATTTGAGTGATTAACTGATTATTTGTGTCATAAAGTGAGATAGATGTCCCTCCTCCAAACCAGCGACAAGTTACATTAACAATCGTAGGAGTACTAATGGCAAACATATAGGTCCTATTCTGATCCTCCTGTAAGGTGAATGAGATATCATGGGTTGTTGGTTCCCCAAACGCCCTCGCCATTGTGAACGCCATTGCACCACCTATCGCTTTGACTGTATCAATAGCAATTTCATAATTATAGAGTGGGTTGTACCAAACATCACTTGGAGAATGATATGCTGTATCGTAAGCAAACCCACTTTCATGTGCAAATAGTGCTGTATACCCTCTCTGTACAAATGGCCAATGGTCAGAACGCTCCCACCCTGAGAAATCATTGGAGGCTACTGGTTGAATACTATGGAGTCCATAATTATTACTCATTACTCTTGTTAGGTCTGCCCAATATTTCCCAAGATGATAATCTCCTATTGGAAATGCCATCAGAACATCTCCTCCTGGGGGAGCTGCTGGGTCAGGTACAAGTAACATGTCCACGTTATAGTATGCTAGCAGTTCAACACCTCTATCTCTCAAGATAGCCGCGACCTCTCTGCTCCCCAACAGACCATCTTCTTCGGCATTCCAAGCTCCAAAATAAATGTCTAGCGGCCAATTGTATTTTGACATAACTCTGGCAAGTTCAAGAGCGGTAGCTATTCCCGTTCCATCATCATTTGCTCCAGGTGCAGCTTCAACCGAATCATAATGTCCTCCAACCATTAATGCTGGAGCATCCACTGGAAGATAACCTGGAAGCTTACCTAGAACCGATGCATAATGTCCCAATACTTCAACTTCGATTCTACCCTTGGAAACTGATTGTAATTCATTGGCAATCCAGTTTCTTGCAGCAACATTGTTTCCTCCCAAGTTAGATGGTATTCCTGCTGGTCTTGATCCATTTTCAGTGAGCTTTATGATGAAATTCCTAAAATGGGTCAGTGATACCAACTCAAAGACCTCGTGTGAGTAATCAGTGCTATAAACTCTCTCGATTCCAACTGGAGCGAGTGTATGCAAATCAGTATGCGTATCAATCACTGTTAGCGATATCCCATTGATAGGACTTACAAGTAGAATCATGCAAATGATGAAGATTAGCGGGTCTTGTTTCATGCAATGTCCTCTCTAATTCCATGTTTCTCTTCGTTTAAGAACATAAACAAATGCACTGATTCCAGCAATGACTAAGACTGGTGTGGCAATCCATATTACTGTTGTTTCCATCGCTTCAGGAATTTGGGGATTGGTTCCATTTAGATACTCTTGGAGATTCGTGATTCCATCACCATCTAGATCAAGCATCGAATCATCAACTAGCGGGTCCAACCCATTTTCTACTTCCCAGAGATCATCCATTAAATCTGAGTCTGAATCGATTGAGAATAGGTTCAATCCCCTTGAATACTCTTGAGCATTACTCAGATTGTCACCATCCGCATCCTGATTTCCATCTGCTGGATTGTTGGGATCAAGACCCACATCAATCTCGAATTTATCAGGCATTGTGTCTCCATCAGAATCAGAATTCAACATATCAGTACCATACAGAATCTCTTCAGCATCACTAAGACCATCGCTATCTTGGTCCGAAGCAAAAAGAGCTTGATCAATCCAATATTCCTGACTATCCTTAACACTATTACCATCAATGTCTGTTTGATAGGTGATTTGCATTTCGTAGCCAACTGGATCGTAATGATCTTTCTGTACAATCAATGTGTATAATCCCTTTGTCGACACAAATGGACTGAATACATTGGTTTGGTTCCATGCTGAAGAGTGATTATAGGTTTGCAATGCAACAAGTCCCTCTGACGGATCTAATAATAAGAATGAGGAAGAGCCACCGAACCACCTAACAGTGAGATTCAATGTAGTTGGAGTAGTGACTGGTATGTAGAAGACTTCTTGTCTACGGACGCCCATTATGAAATCATATTTCAATTCCGTCTGTTCACCATATGTACGCCCCATAATATGTGCCATGCTCGCACCTATGACTGCAGTTGTTTCTACACCTAAGTTGTAGTCAATTAGAGGATTACTCCAAGTGTCATTTCCTCTATGAAATGAAGAATCAACTGCAAAACCCGATTCAAAAGCACAGATAGCATTGAAATCTCTATTAAATAATGCATAATGATCAGAAGCAGTCCAGAATGGAAAAATCCCAGAGGGAACTGGAACTATTAGGTCGTCGCCGATATTAGTGCTCATCGTACGCGCTAACTCCGCCCAGTATTGCCCACGATGATAATCTGACTGTCCTAATGTCCCATATCCCATTAGAATTCGCTCATCAGATGGAGATTCTGGGTTTTGGACCAGAATTGTATCGACATTATAAAATATCAAGAACTCTAAGTTTCTGTTTCTAAACTCAATAGCCACCTCTGGACTCCCTTGCATGAATCGAAAACCGAATAGACCATTGAATGCTATGAAGTATATATCAAGTGGCCATCGATATTGAGACATAACCCTTGAAAGCTCTAGAACTGCAGCGATTCCACTGCCATCACAATTAGCACCTGGTGAGCCTTCAGGCGAGTCGTAGTGAGCTGAAATTGCAAGTGCTGGGTTATTACCAGGGAGATACCCTGGCAATTTCCCAACAACATTCTTGTAACTACCAATTTCTTCAACTTCGATTCTGCCCTTTGAAAGTTCAACTAGCTTTTGCTTGATATACTCTCTTGCATTATGATTATTTTCTAACCTTGTTTCACCTGAAGTAGTAATGAATCTCGAACCATTTTCAGATATTTCCTTCACAAATTTCCGATACTCTAAAAGTGTAACAGCTGAGTAGATTATTTCCGAGAGGTCTGTGCCATAGACTCTCTGTATAGTTTTTTGAGACTGAGCATCTCTAGCGGGTTCCACAACCATGCTTATGGGTTTTGGATCTCCTACTGCAACTGTACTGGTACAAAACAACAGCACCAGGAAAAGCAAAACCCACTGTCTTCTCATGATGTTTCGCTTTGACAAATCTCCTCAAGAAGGTTCTCGTATGAACAAAGAGAGGCAAGTATTTCAGGGTTTTTTATATCTCTAAAGTGACCAAAAAGACGGTTGAATAATACATGCCATTGACAGATTTCCCCATAGTCATCGAAATCAAAGACCCAATCCATGGATATATCGCTTTGACTGCTCTAGAAAAGGAGATCATCGATTTACGATTGAGTCAAAGACTTCGGTACATTCAGAGTCCTGCAGGACTATCACTGGTTTATCCTGGTGCTGCTACGTCTTTGATGGGTAGAACACTAGGGTTCATGCACATGACCGAGGTTTTCCTCGAGTACTTGGGTGGTGATGTTGATGAAGTTCTCAAGGGTAGACTTGCGTCATTGCTTCTAATGCTGACCAATGGTCCTTGGGGAAATGTATCTGAGGAATTTCTCTCTGTACGAGGCATAACTCGTCCCAGGATTGTGAAGTTAATCGTCGGACAGTCCAAAGTTGGAGATATTGTTGAAAATCATGGCTTCACTAAAAATGAAGTAATTGACCTCATTCACAAAGGAATTCCCATAAGAGGGATTAATATTGACCTCATTCACTGTCCAATCAATCCTGAGCTTATAGATGACCTTGAACGAGACTCATACTTTGCAGGAGTGGAATATGCACAGCTCGAATTCAGAAGACTATTCTCTGCTACTAGGATAGCAAAGAACAAGATTGCAGTTGAACGAAGTTCTCTGTTCACACTAGAATCTTACTTGTCTGCTGCAGCCAACATGTTTGAGGCTGTCTATTTCCATAAGACCGTTCGTGCAGCGGAACTTATGCTTCTTAGGATTTTAGATGAGGTCGGGTCTCAATTGGTTTCTCTACCTACCGAGGATCTTGAATCATTTCTGAGGTGTGATGATTTATCGTTTCTATACCAGTTGCTCCATATCACACCTGATGACACTGATGAGATGAAAGTGGCAAAAGCTATCTATAATGACTTTAGAAGAAGGAATCTCATCAAGCTAGTTAGCTCAAGAGCTATTTCAGACCCGACATTCCTAGGAAAGCTAGCAACAGCTGATGGACTATATTCACTGGAAAAAGAGATTGCAGATGATGCTGGTATTGATCCAAGTAATGTCTACATTGACTATCCTGACCGAGCATCTGTAACATTCTATCCTGGACGATTCGGTTTTGAAGATCTTGTTCTCTTTGAACGAGGTTCCAGTGGCTACGAGTTTTGGCATGCTACTGACTTGAGCCCAATGGCCAGAAGCTTCTCGAGAATCCTAAAGCCGGTGCGTGTGTACACAACCCGTGGGTATCGAACTAAGCTAAAGAAACCTGCAGATAGAGTTCTTGAGAGTGTTGACACAACTGGAAGTCAGTAGCTTCTCATATTCCACAATACATAATATCTCGCGATGTACGCAACAGTATTGGTGAGGAAAATGGATGACAAGCCACTAGAAGTATTTGAACAATTAACAACATCACAAAACATTGTAATGATATTGATTGGAGCCATTATTTGGTACTTGGGCTTCTTTATCCAATTTATAGGCGTTTTCTTCACAGTTGTCGGGTTTGGACTTACTTGCATTCTAACAGTACAGTCTGCGATGACGAAACCTGTCAACATCGCTTTTCCTGGATTGCTGATAGGTGGACTTATTCAAGTATTAGGATACTATATATTCCTAGTACCTGTAGTAGGATGGTTTATCGGTCCCGCTATGATCGTTTTTGGTGGAATCCTGATTTTATTCTATGGTTCTTCATTAGCTCTTCAAAGGGCTGATATCCCAATTGTTAAGGATTTAGAAGATTTCATTGAATCGAAGAAAAAGAGAGAAACATCAAAGAGCCCAGGAAAAAAGGTAGTTGAGGATATAGAAGAGGATGAGGATTCTTCTGAGAACTCTGACACTTTTGAAGAGTAAACGATGGGAAAAGAACCATAAAAGCAGAGCTCACCTGAAATTCCCTTAATAGTCTATCATGAAAACCTAATGTACCTGCTAACTCTCTTTCATTCAGTGGTGTATAGTAGTGTTTTCGTGCAAGAGCTGCAGTGAACCCCTTTACATTCGAAGTGCTGAGATGAAAGATAAGATTCTGACAATGAATGTACAATGTCTGAGAGGTCACAAGAGCGTTCGCCGACTATCTGAACATCAGGCTAAAGATATGGCTCCTGAAGTTTTCAAAAGGCTCTATACATGTACAGAATGTGGTTCTAATATGACCCATATTGAGGAACGTGGTCATGGAAATAGCATTGAGAGTATCTTTCTTTGTCCAATACATGGACCGCAGAAGCGTGAGTTTCCTCGTGCTTTTCATGCAATGGTAGAACTTGCAGGTGCAGATATTGACAGCCCTCGTTCAATCATTGACTCATTTAGATGCTCATATTGCGGGTTAGTATTCGCAGTTAATGAGATTGACTTGCGACAAGGTATTTTTGAAGTAGAAACTCGATGCGCGAATGGTCACAAAACCACAAGATATCTTCCCAGCAGTCTAGAAATTAGCTTGCTAAAGAATATTCTACAACGAGTTGTCCATTGTGACAAATGTGGTTTACCAGGTCATATTACTGATATAGAAACGCGGGGGAATACCGCACGACTTACAACATCATGTCCTATTCATGGAACATCAAAGAAGGATATTCTATCAACTCAAATTGATCTCCTTCAAGAGGCTGTATCTGAGATTCCTGATGATGCAGTCGTAAAATCTTCACTTACTTCTCATGACTGCCGTCGGTCACTCGCTATAAGAAGTATTGAAGAAGATAAACAAGGGTACAAGCTGAAATGTATCTGTCCTGGCACAAAAAGCACTCCAGACAGAGTTTTACCAATAGCTTGGACTGAGTCAGTAGTACAACGTGTTGCAACTGCACTCTTAACCTGTGATGAGTGTGGTCATCTCACTCATATCCTTGACAAGAAGAAGACAAAGAAGAAAGTTGGATTTAGAATAGTATGTCCTGTTCATGGTGTAATGAAACGTGAGGTACCACCTGATGTCTTCAAATTGGTTGAAGAAAACCAAGTATTAATTGACCGAATGCCTTCAATCGTTAGGAGTCTGAGCTGTGAAAAATGCAGTATGCCAGTGAACGTTCGCGATGTTGAAGAACGACGCAATCTAATAGAGCTGGATGTTGAATGCCGAAATGGGCATCGAAGTAAAAGATTGTTCATTCCTGGATTGGATCAAAAAACGCTAACTGGGTTATACAAGAGGCTCTATCAGTGTCCTGAATGCTACGAATCTCTCGACCTCGTCTATATTGAACCTCATGTTCGTGAGGATCGAGTTGTTCTGCTTTGCCCGCTTCATGGAAAAACTGTACTTGAAATTCCACCTGACCATGCTGAAGCCATGCAAGCCGCGTATAATGAAATCCAAGAGGATAAGACTAAACCTCCCATTGAGGTGTCTGAACCGGAGTTTCCTGTTATTTTGGAGGATTCCTCTACTACAATTGATCATAGCGAAACTGGAGTTGCAGTTTTCCGGGGGTGTGAGATTGTTGGAGGCAAATTTGATTTCAAGGTCAAGGTGAGGAATGATAGTGGCTATGTAATAACCAACGTCACTGTTTCCATTGTTGCATATCCACAGGATTGCATGGAACTAGCAGGTGAAAATGTCAAAACGATATCACGAATTGAAGTTGGTGGCTTTAGAAGCCCTCAATTCACACTCTACCCAACAAAAGACTGTGTGCAGGGCAAAATAGTAGCTACTGTATCTTATATTGACTTCCTAGATCAACTACATACTGTAAGTGTTGAACCGTATCTGATAAGATCAGTCTGCGACTTGCTTCAGCCTTCTAAGAAAACATCTGAATCATTTGAGTTCATATTGACAGGTCTTGAGAAAACGCAGCAAGAACAAACACTGGACTGGAATGCTCAAGTACTTTTCACAAAAGCGGAAAAAATCCTGCCTGCAAAGAATTTCCATATTATTGATAGTGAAGAACGCATTGTGGGTGGAGAATTCATTGGCACAATCAGGGGATATGCAGAAGGAAAGTACACTCAGAAAAAGGTTGCAGTCATCATTCTAATAAGTGGCCCAGAAAATGGACGGCATTCATGTGTGAGAGTTCAAGCACTTGGTGAAGATGTAGCAATGCTCCCCACTACTATTGATGAACTGGCTGAAACAATGGATTCTTGGGTCTGTCTTCGCTGTGGTGCACCGCTAGAAGTTGAACAAGTTGAAGAGATGGGAAGACGCCTCCCAATTCGTTGTAAGTATTGTACAGCAACTTTAACCATTGCCCTCTATCTACAATAGGGCAAATCTATCCACTTACGGAATATCTTTTAGGGACCTTAACACACCTGGTTTAGGTTCGCCGCCGCACGCCAGGTGGAGGAGAAGAATATGTTCACTTGCAAGAAATGTAAGGAACCTTTCTATGTTCAGACTGGGGAGCTAAAGGGTCATACCCTCCGAGTCTATTGTCAGTGTATGAAGGGTCACAAGGGGAAGAGGGACATTTCAAGATATCAGGCTGATAGCATGGCGCATGAAGTCTTCAAAGGCATCTTCACATGCATCGAATGTGGGTCCACAATGACATTAATGAACACTGATGTGGGCAAACACAAAGCAGAGTATATCTTCGTCTGTCCAATACATGGTCCTCAAAAAAGAGAGATACCATCTTTCTACCACTCATCTGTAGCAGGACTTCAGGGCAGCATGAACTGCTCAAAATCAATTCTTGACTCTATGAGTTGTCCTCGGTGTGGTGGAGTATTTACTGCTAGTGAGATTTCCGAAAAGAAGGGCATACTTGAAGTAAAATCACGTTGTTCCAATGGACATAAAGAGATGAGATTTATACCCAAGATTGCAGACGAATCGGTTCTGAAGACAGTCATAAAACGACTCATTCACTGTGATGAGTGTGGTCTCCCATGTCAAGTATTGGAAACACAACCAAAAGGCAACAAAGCTCAGATTGAAATCTCATGTCCTGCACATGGCAAAACAAAGAAAGAACTTCCTGCTGAATATGCATGGATGATAGAATCGATCGTTGAAGCCATGTCTGAGGGTAGCATCGTACGTTCAATGCTAAACTGTCGTGATTGCGGAGAATCATTATCCATTAAATCTGCTGAACTTGATAAGATGAAATACAAGCTCAAATGCAGTTGCATGAATGGTCACAGTATTGAATTATCTCAGCCTGCAGATTTAGATGAAGAAGCCATTGATGCCATAGTTGGTGGTGTTCTGAAGTGTAATGATTGCAATCTTGTTACCGATATCGGTGAAACAAAGGTCAGTGGCAATGATGTAGAATTGAAACTTGTTTGTCCAGTTCATGGTGAATTAAAGAAAAGTGTCAGTATGGGTATTTACAAGCATATCGAAGAACGAAACAAACACATTGATAGGATGTCCTCTGCTGAAGAGAGCCTCACGTGTGAAAAATGCAAATCGCCAATGACCATCCGTGACACAAAGGTACGTGATAATACAATCAGTCTAAAAATGGAGTGTCGAAATGGACATGGTGCTGAACGACATCTTCCGGTTGGTGCCAACGAACCAGTCATTGAACGATTCTATCGTCAACTATACGAGTGTCATAAATGTCACAATCCATTAACTCTGTCATTCATCGAAGACAAAGGTGACAAGTCTGAAGCAAGTCTCAGCTGCAACAATCATGGTGAGAGCAAGGTTGAGATTCCAACAGCACACGCTGCAATAGCTCGGGATGCGTATCTTTCAACAATGACAATGTCTGATCTAGAAAAGCTCCTCGAAACTCGATTACAAACAGAGAGGGCTGCAGAATATCAAATCGATCCAGATGCTGATGTTCAAGAAATGCTCGATATTGTTAATGACATAATTGAACAACAGAGTGTAAGGTTTGTTGGCGAAAAGAGCGGTACCAAGAATGGAGAAGAATCGTGGTATTATGGAAAAGCTAGAGCTGGTACAGAATATATTGTGATTGGCTCAGTTTCAAAGGACAATCTAACAATGAGGATCTCAGTCGCGAGTGATGATGAGAATAAGATGAATATGCTTCTATCTGAGATGCGTGACAATCTCAGAGAGGTCCTTCTCAAACTACAAGCTAAGACTGATGATCTTGCACCTAAGAAGATAGAATGTGCCCAATGTGGAGCGGCATTGCCTAAACGTGCACTTCCAGGAGAAACTGTCATCTGTGATCACTGTGGCACTCCTTTGCATTGGGGGTAAAGCAATTAATCGCCAGTCCACATAGCCCGTTTGTCATCAGTAACTCCAAGATGAGTTAGCACACGTTCTACCACTGAGTCTACAAGCTCATCAATTGTCTTAGGCTTAGCCCAAAATGCAGGACTTGCCGGAATTACTAATCCTCCCGCCTCAGTTACTGTTGCCATATTTCGAATCTGAATGAGATTGAGGGGAGATTCTCTGGGAACAAGAATGAGAGTACGTCTCTCTTTCAGGGTACAATCAGCTGCTCGTGCTATAAGGTTATCAGCATATCCATGAGCAATACCTGCTAGGGTCTTCATCGAGCAGGGTATGACAACCATTGAATCAATTGGGAAGGTGCCACTGGCAGGACCTGCAGCAAGGTCATGTTCATCATAGGAGTAGTCAGCTTCCTTGCTGATAGTATCTTTGTCAATGCCTGTTTCATACTTGAGAGTTTCCTCGCCCCATTTACTAATGATTAGATGAACCTCATTGTCACTCGCTTTCAGAGCTCTCAGAAGTCGAACTCCGTATATCGCACCACTAGCACCTGTCAAACAGACAAGGACTCGTTTCTTCATGTTATTCACCAACACAATAGAATCTCTGAAATAGAACGAATGCATATACCTCTATCGAAATAGCGAGTGGATTCCATCTCAGAAGAGAAATGCTAAGAGAATGTAGAGCAAAATCGATCCGCTACCAGCTCTTATTCCCATTCTCTTTGCGATACCTGCAGCTTCAGCGACATCTTGTGTAAGAATATCAAAACCCCTTTCTCCAAAAGTCCTTAGGTTACGTGCCATACCAAAACCAAGTCCTGCACTGACAGGCTGAATTCGTTCCCGAGCTTTTACTGAAGCTGCCAGAATGTGCTCCATTGTTTCATCTGGCTTATTTCGACCAATCGGTGGGTATCCTCTACTTGAGAGGGATATTGCATTGACAACGTGTGTATCTGTTGTGATTATCTCGGATTCGTCAAACCCTTGTGCCTTAAGTAGACTCTGCACGTTTTCTCTGAATCCTGGTTCCATATTATTACCGTCTATTGAAATCAATGCCATCTCCCGTTCACTGAGATTGAGAACTGTTGCAGTTACTCCTCCCGGACCCAAACCTTCTGATTGGCTAATATCATCGGGAATAATCTGATGCATACCTATTTGCAATCTGCTTTTTTCATTGTTTATTGTTGAAAATACAGCTCCTGAAACTGCACCTACATACTCCCCTGCATCCGTATCTCCTGGATTAACGGAAACAGCGAGGTCATCAATACAGTTATGAGCGTCAACTACCGCAACACCTTCGATTTGAGGCAGGCGTTCTCGTATCATATTTGCTACATCGTATCCAACATCAAGAGAAATATCATCAGTGAACTCTGGTGAACTTGTACTAATTGTAAGTACATCATTTCCAACAAATAGACTCCAGACCTTGAATTTTCCACCATCATACCAATGAGGGCCTGAGATGAACTCGTGTACTCCTGTTGCCTCAATGAGTCTATCTATCTCAGCCAATACGATTGGATAGTCCTCCTTGGTTGTTAGATTCTGTTGATGTGTACAACTACCATGCATGACAAATGCGGGTATTCCATGTTTCTTCTTTATGTGTTCAATAATGACTGAGGGGAGGTCACTACTTCCAATATCCCTGAAAGGTCCTGGATGGACATATTGAATTACACCACATGCTACTGGGCCTGCATCATCCCGAAACAAGAGAATTTCAACAGGTATGTCTTGAATAGTTGCGATTTTTGTGAGAATATCTTCAAAGGGCTTGGGATTGTCAGCCAAATAATCATGGCCAAATGCTCTCAGAAGCTGAGGCCCATTGATACCAAGGTCTCTCTCGAAAGGCACACTCACAGCTCGATAGATGTAATGAACAACGATTGAAGCAATGATGAATGAAGCAGAAACAGAGATGTACCATAATGGTGGCAATGTTGGAAGAGCCGCATTCAAGGGGGCAAATAATAACTCCACAATAATCCAAAGGACTGGGGGCATTAAGGCAGCAGTTGTATTTCTTGCAGGATGATGGTCACTCAGTCCATTTACTAGAAATGCGAATGCCATGTATGCTATTGATACTCCCAACATCGAGAACCTAATTTCAAATACATTTGAAGATCTTAACGAATCTATGATACCACCAATTGCACTTAGTGATATCCAAAATATCAACCCAAAGAGGACCAGTCCAGCAGTCCTTCTTCCATCTAACGGAGAACCTTCTTCTGTAGCTATCATGTAAAGAAGTCCTGAACCGACGAAGACTGGTATTCCAAGAATTATCAAATAATTCATGAATACTTCAAGAAGAAGTCCTTTCGTAACACTTAGTATTAGTGATCCTGTTAAAACAAGAAGAACCATTCTCAAAACTATCTGGCGATAGGAAGGAAGTTGCCATACTCTGGAATATAATCGAACTGTTTCCTTTACCTTCGCCTTTTCTCCCAAGGTCACATCACTCGCTATTTTGCTAAATCGGTTGTATTAGTCTTATCAAACTTCCCCCTAGTCTATAGAATGCATTAACCAAAGTCTTTATATCGCATTCGATAATCGCATCCGATATTGTATGAGATGATAGTTGTGACTGATGAAACCAAAGAAAAAGATTGCGAACATCTTGAGATGCCTCAATCTGTACCAAGAGGTCTTCTTCGTCATATAATACCACGCTTGCTTAAATCTCAGAACTTGACTGGTACACAGATAATGCAAGAGCTTCATTCATTGACTGATGGTGAATGGAATCCAAGTCCTGGAACTATCTATCCACTTCTATCTTCCCTTGAAGAGGAAGGGACAATTCAGACAGTAAAGACTGAGGGGCGGATGAGAACATACAGTCTTACTGATTTGGGAAGAAAGCAGATGACCTTATTCATAAAACATAGAAAGCAAGCAGTTGGTCATAAAACCCGTCTTGGTCCAAGACTTTGGGAGCGTCTATTGGAACCCCAAGAACGTGTACGATTTCATATGCATGGGATGGAATACTCAATTGAAGCTTTGGAGTCAGTAGAGGATTCCTTGAACACCAAAGATCGCCAGCGATTACTAAATCAACTAGAAGAGATGAAGAATAGAATTTCAACTCTAATGAATAGATTGAAGCCTGGAGGAACATAGATTGTCTAGAAATAATGGTGGAAAAACCATTAGAAAAAGTCCCGCGCGTTACATGCTTAGTGGTTTAATGAGGAACAAGGGAATCACTGCATTTGCAATGCTTCTCACCATCATCTCAACAATACTCGTTACTATTCCATCGATTTTCATTGGTCTAGCTACCAACGAATTATTACAGTCAGATGGAATCACGCCTGCTCTGACGATTAGTACTCAGTTTGTTTTCTATGTGTGGCTTATTATTGGGTTAGCCCTCGCATATATGGGCCTATACTTTGTTGTAGGTTATGTCTGGGCTATTGTGACTTTGCGCTGGGAACGTGATGCTCGTCAAGATTTCTTTGAGGCTCTACAAGATTATAGTATGACTTTCCATGATGAGGTTGATAGTAAGCGTCTACTTTCCGTTGCTATGCAAGACATCTCATGGGTGAGATTTTCGTTAAATCCTGCACTCCGAAATCTGGCAGGAGGCTTCATCTCTTTTGGAATAACCGCAATAATTCTCATTCAAATTGATTTTCGTCCTACGCTCCAGAACTTCTTAGTCCTGCAACTTGGTGGGTTTTCAATCCCAATTGCTGGCTTTGCTTTGATCATGTTAATTGGAACACCCGTCTATCTTGCGTTTTCATATCAATATGCAAATGCAGTTGAATCAGTTCGACGTAAGCGTTCTGAAGACATGGAAATGTTGACCGCACGCACCCAGGGTGTATTTACAGGCATTGAGGTTGTAAGAGCATTTGGAAAAGAGAATCTCGAACAAGAAAAGTTTCACGAAATAAGTAAGACATACGAAGACTCCGTGGCAAAAGAAGGTCGGTTGGCTGCATTCTATATCCCTGCACTTGTACTTGTAGGGATGACAACAATTGCCTTTCTATATTCAGCTTATGCAGTCATCAACGGGGCTTTGGAAATTGGAGATATGATTACAATTCTCGCATTACTAGTTTCTCTTGAGGGTTTGAATTTCCAACTTCCAAGAATGCTCCTTGTACTTAGAGGAGGATATGTGAATGCTCAACGAATTGTTGACATTCTAAATTGGAAAGAAACACTGATTGAGCCAGAGTTGGAGGTAGAAGATGTAGACTGGTTAAGCGATATAGTATTTGATAATGTAAGCTTCAAGTATGGCTCCGAGGAAAATAACAATGACCACTATGCTCTGAAAAACTTCAACATTACGATTCCCGGAGGGTCTCGTGTGGCTCTTATTGGTGGTCCTGGAGGTGGGAAGAGTACAATATTGAAGCTTATATTACGACTCTATGATCCTACTGATGGTTCAATCAAAGTGGGTGGTGTGAATCTTCGAGATGTACGTACAGAATCAGTCCGTGATGCTGTTGGACTTGTTGAACAAGACATCTTCTTGTTTCGAATGAGCATTCGCGATAATATTGCATTCGGGCGAAGTCAAGCATCAATGGATGAGATCATTGATGCAGCAAAGCGAGCTCAAGCTGATGAATTCATTGTAAATCTTCCAGAAGGTTATGATTCACTGATTGGAGAGCGTGGAATGACACTCTCCGGTGGACAAAGGCAACGACTGGCTATTGCTCGTGCAATCATCCAAGACCCTAAGATTCTACTCCTTGATGATTCGGTTAGCGCAGTGGACGCCCAAACTGAGTTCTTGATGAGAAAAGCACTCGATGAGGTAATGGTAAATAGGACAAGCATAACTGTCACGCAGCGTCTAAGAACTCTCATTGAATCTGACCTTGTAATTATTGTAGATAAGGGTGAATTGATTGCAGCTGGATGTCATGAGGACCTACTCCGGGACTCTGAACACTATCGCAAGATTTTCGAAAGATTACCAGGTGCGCAGGAATTACTCGCAGCTGCGTCTGTCCATGGAGGTGCTCCATAATGGCTATGCATGGACGACGAGGTCCAACAGCACTTGCAGGTGAACGAGAGAAGAGAAGTAGACCCATTCGTGTTCTTCTAGGTAGAATGGTCCATTATCTTGGTAGATTCAGAAGAATAGTAGCTATTGGTGCAGTTTTGTCTTTGCTTTCAACAATTGTTTCAGTATTCGATCCCTTGATTCTATCATTTGGGATAGATAGCTTATTAGTAGCAAATCCTGTTATTGCCACTACTATCTTTCTGACTCTCCTTTACATAATCTTCAAAGTCACATCTTGGACACTTGGTAGTATCAACACATGGATTCTTGCTGGTGCACAAGCTGGGTTTGTACAGAATATACAAGAGGACCTCTATTCCTACCTTCTTAGAGCAGACCTTTCTTATCACAAGTTAGAACAGAGCGGAAATGTGACTTCTAGGGTGACTTCAGACACTGTCGAACTAGGCGTAGGTGTTCAAGTATTGATTGACTTCGCAAGTCAGGCATTAATGCTTGTTTCTTCATTCCTATTGTTATGGATTGTAAATCCACTCATCGCACTGACATCATTGGTTGTAGTTCCAGGTGTCGCTTTTATTGCAGCACTATTTGGCACAGTTGGCCAGAGAATCATGCTCGCATCTCGAAGAGCTTCTGGAGCTGTATCTGGCCAGATTGCAGAAAATCTGAGTGGGATTCATGTTGCGAAAGCTTTCAATCGAGAACGCGAGCTTGCAGAGAAAATGATGGAATTGAATCAAAAATCATACCATCATGGTTTCAGGTTTATGATTCTCATGAGTGCAATGCAACCCCTTGTTAGATCCATTGGCCAATTTGCTCTGGCTGCAATGCTATTTGTAGCTGGTTCATTGGCTGTTGGAACGTTTCCACTCCTTTCAGTAGGTGAGGTGTTTTTAGGAATAGCACTCATCGGTAGATTCCTATGGCCTCTCCTTGGACTAAGTATGATGTTTACACAGGTACAGGCTTCTCTTGCTGCAATGGATCGAGTTTCAGATGTTCTTGAGTCTAAACCAGCAATTACAGATGATCCAGAAGCAATACCACTTGATAAGAAAAGCGATGGCATATACTTTCAAAATGTATCATTTGAGTATGTGAAAGGCACTCCTGTTCTGAATAACGTGACTTTTTCAATTGAACCTGGTGAGATGGTCGCAATAGTTGGTCACACTGGGGCTGGCAAAACTACTATCGCCGCACTAGTAAATCGTTTTTACGACCCCACAGAAGGCGGCATTTTCATTGGTGGTCAGAACCTCCGACTAGTCACTCAAGAGTCACTTCACAATTCAATGTCTTTGATCCCTCAGGAACCATATCTCTTCGATGATACCATTATTGAAAACATACGTTATGGACGTCCTGAGGCTACAGATGAGGAGATTGACAATCTTTGCAAAATGATAGGTGCGAACGAATTCATTGAGGTCCTTGCTGATGGATATGACACATGTATCATAGAAGGTGGAAAGAATCTTAGTGCAGGACAGCGTCAGATGATCACTATCGCACGCACAATGTTGGCAGATCCAAAGATTCTCATTTTGGATGAAGCAACCAGCAGATTGGATGCATATAGTGAGTCTCTTGTTCAAGACGCTCAAGAACGTTTGTTCTCAAATAGAACTACTATTGTAATTGCACATCGTTTGACAACCATAGCAAATGCATCTCGAGTTCTTGTGTTTGACCACGGAGATTTGGTGGAGCAGGGAACTCATGATGAGCTACTAGCCTTAAATGGGGTCTTCAAGTCTCTATATGATACATACTACGCGCATCAAGGGATTGAAGAGATTACAGAAGAGGTTGCAGAAGTAGCTAAGTCTGAGGTTGAAAAATATGGTGTTGAAGCCCCTGTCCTCTCCAGCTCAGGCATGATGATGATGGAAATGGGTGCTTTAAACTCAGGAATGAGCCATGATGGAATGGGTGGTGGTATGGGTGGAATGAAGCCTTCCCCTGAGATGATTGAGAGGATGAAAGATCTCTACAAATCCGATCCAGATTCAATTCCACCCTCAATGCGTGACATGTTTGAAAGAATGATTGAGGTAGATAGTATGACTGATGATAAGAAGCGGGAACTTGGAAAACAAGAACTGAGTGGGCATGGTGGTCCAATTGGATCTGGAAGACCATCTCCTGAGATGATAGAGAGTCTTAAGGAGAAGTACAAAAGCGATCCAGACTCATTGCCACCCAATGTCCGTGAAATGATTGCTAGAAGAATAGCTGAGGAAGAAGATTCAGAATAAGCGAGAAGAGGTGATCACCTCATTGCTCCTTCGCTGGATTCGAAGATGATATTCAGTTTGCTTGCAATGAGAAAGGATGCTCCTACGAGAAGATATGACTCGATTGCTGTTATTTGGCTGAATGAACTTCCACTGCAATAATCTTCAACTTGCCAGATCACACTACGCATAAAGAGAAGCGCGACTCCAAAAAATAGCAAGAGAAGCGGTCTTGCAAGATAACCATCTCTGAAAATCCATAAAGTTCCAGAGATGATGCAAAGGATAAGCCCCAGAACGACGATTATTGGTACAGATACTATGGTTGATAGTAGATTTCTTGAAGGAAATAATATCGCGAAAATTACAACAAGTGAAAGTGATGTTAGTGTAGTAATGACTCCTAGAGCTAGCCAGAGTTGAGTTCCTTCAGTCAATTTCAATGATGAGTTAAGGGACTTAAGATATCCAACTATTCCCAATGCCCACAGGAGTAACCCAGGTATCTGGACAAGGCCTATTGTGAAACAGATTTGTGCGGAATTTTCGTTCATGTATACCAAAATCGCTGTAATATCTGCTAGACAAAAGAAAATCAAACCAAATGCAATCCATACGTTTAGGGTATGGAATCGGTCCTCTTTCAGAAATGATTCCCGACCAAAGAAGCTTATTCCCATTATTCCAATACTAAGAGCAACCATAGGTGCGATGATACTTGCTGCAGAGAAAACAAGTGCATCAAAACCAACCATTACGAGAATTCCGGAAACAACAAGGATGAATATTCCCAACAAAATGACAAATGCTGCATAAATCCACCTTGCCAATCTGATTCTTACTCCTGATGCACTATATTCATTGAGTTTCTCAATCCTGTTTTGTATATTGTTACGATGATTTTAAGGCTGTTAGATACTCCCATTCTATTTCATAAGCTGTACTTGGGAAATGATTTTGTATCTCTCTTCTTGTGTTGGTCACTATTCTATTGATTGGATTTGAACCCAGAAGATCTTTGACTTTCTTTGTGACAAATTGCAGCAGAACCCTAAACCCATCATTGATTACATCCGGACTTATTGTACCCCTTATTGTCGCAGCTGTTAGGGAACTCCTAAGTTCAATATCAACACCTTCCTCTAAGCTGACAAATGCAAGCCAAGGATAATTAGCCACTAGTTGTTGCTTTGATGCCAAAAAAACGCTCCTCATAACACTCAGACCAATAATATTCGCACAATTCTTCAATAGTGACTGAAGTGCTGATGTGTATCGTATTGCCACTGAATGCGCTGGCGATACGAGTTCAATCATTTTTCTCTTCTCAAGAAGGGCTACATCATCGAGAAATCTCTTGAGATCTGCTGTCTTAAGACGTTCAGCTGCAATTGATATTGGGGTTTCTCCATCAAACTCTGTGAGTGTTCTTACTGTTTCGGGAGATATAGGTCCTGTTAATGGATTTGTTCCTGTGATGGACATTGCTTGATAGATATCATCAGGTTTTACGGGATTATCTACTGTGATTGCTTTTTCCCATAATGCTTCAGCAGCTAAATTAAGTCCCACTTCAAGAGGAATCTCAAGGAACTCTGCTGCCTCTTTAACTGAGCAGATTGAAGGTATCAATCGTAGGAAGGAGATAACTTCCGCCTTCTTTGTGTAGTGTTTCCATTCTGGACGAACTGTTATGATTGTATCAGAATGTATGATGCTTCTCACAAACTCATCAATGACACTCTGCTCAAATCTAGTGTGAACAGCAAGGTCAATATCAACCCATCTAAGAACATTAAATTGCTCTTCAAACCGTTCAATCAATCTTCTCAGTTTAGTCCTAGTATCTGCTGTATCTTCTTTAGTTGAAACCGCTCCAAGAGTCCATTCACCAAATTCAACTATTATCTTATAGTGAGTGCCTTCGAACGCTCGTGCTTGTGATGTCACTGAGCGTGTTGCTTCATCAAAAAAAGATGTCATAGCAACAAGAAATGATGATAATAACTGCGGGTCAAACGCTGACTCTGTGAAATCCTTATGATATAGACACACCCCTGTATCACGTTTTATGATGTATATACTATTGATTTCCATGGGGTGTACTCCTCGTTTCTATAAGAACTGCCCAAGTCCTATTTGTCTTTGATACTACATTGCGTGTCTGTATGAATTACTTACACGGATGCTTTTGAGATTTCTAGTGATGTATTCAGCAAATAGCTATTATCCCCGATGGTCACCCTTATAGGATAATGTCCTCCAGCAGATGTGATTTTCATGTCGCAGAATGAAGAGATTAGTTTAATGTGTCCCTCCTGTGATAAGGCAAAACTCAGAGTACGATCTCTACTGTATAGTATCCCTTTCTTCAATGAGTTAGCTATGTTCTCAATGCAATGTCCATTATGTAACTTCAGTCATAATGATGTTTTTTCAGCAGAGCAGAGGAAACCTGCTCGTTTCACACTTCATGTTGATAATCCTGAACTTCTCCGAGCCCGTGTTGTTCGTTCAGGGTCTGGTACATTCAGACTTCCAGAGTTTGGCATTGATGTTGAACCTGGTCCTGCAGCTGAATCTTTCATAACAAATGTTGAAGGTGTTCTTCAACGGACAATGTCTGTTGTAGAAACTGCCATTGATTTTGCAGAGCAACCTGAAGAGAAGGCGAAGGGTGTTGAGATTCTTAAAATGATGGATCTTGCAATTGAAGGGGAATTTCGATTCACTCTAGTTATTGAAGACCCAGCAGGTGTTAGTGGAATCATTCCCGACGACATGTCTAAGGTTAAGTATGAGGAACTAAGCTCAGAAGAAGCATCAAAGCTAAAAGGTGCTCCTTTCTGGCTCGATGTGTTTCGCGAGGACTATCATAAAACTGTAGGTTAATGCACCTTCCTAGCGGTGAAGATGAAGATTTTATGAATAATATACTTCCCCCTTACGTAGGAATACGTCGAGAGCGTAAGGGTTAAAACATTCGTTCGAAAACTCTCTCGCTAGACATGGGCCGATAGATCAGCCTGGCAGATCGTCTGGTTTGCATCCAGAAGGTCGCGAGTTCAAATCTCGCTCGGTCCACCACACCTCATTTTTCCACAGTATAAGAGAGAGAAACGCATGACTTTGTTTATGGTATCACTTTGTTCGCACAACTCTTACAGTAAGGGCGAGCTGGAGTTCCCACAAGGACTGGTTCTCCTCTAATCTTCTTTTTGCATCTTCGACATTGGATCAATTTTATCATAACCTGTTCAAAAGAGTACTTTCCTTCGTATCAGCTATTGAAACATAACGAAGTCTTCAAGCTATCTAAAACTCAATGAATGCTTATTACCTCTACTCCTCATTTTGTATGGCAGGAATCGAGGTAACTTGCCCTTTCTGACACATGTTGTTCAGAATTATCATGAGAAGTCATTTTGTAATCCATATTAGTAGTAGAATGAGAAAACCAAAAACCAAACTCAGGAAGATTTCAAGTTGAAAACAAGCGTGGAAAACAGGATCAAGACCTCGATTCAAAAGAAATCCAACGATGCCGCCAATAGCCTCATAATCCCAAGTTGATCTAGTCATAGATGCCTTGAGTTATACCCTCTCGAATCATCCGCAAATCTTAGTTTCTCTCGCACTGCGCTATCAAGATAAACAATAGGAATGTCCTTCGCCATTTCTTTCATGTCATCGAGAATCTCCAAGTCCAGTTTGTATTCCTCTGCAAATTCTTTGGCAAACGTTCCATCTTGTATTTCACGTAGTGACTGTTTCATCGCTTCTCTCAATTCAGGACTTGCATAACGAATTCCTCTTGACATGCTCCCATACTGACTAGTTGGAGAATGAAGCTCAAGTTGCTTCAGCGTGCCCATCTTTGCAATCATCTCTGCTGTGTAAGCAAACTCACCAGACATATAGAGTTCTAGAAGCACAATCTCTGGTGGATATCCTGCTTCAATGGCTACATCAACAGCACAAGTTAGAACTTGTCCAAAAGCAGGGCCGAAGCATTGTTCATTGAACAAATCAAGTTCTGCTTCTTGTCGGAAGGTGACCTCAAGAATTGCACCCCCTGGTTTTGTCGATCCAATACCTTTAGCAATTGCAAGTGCAAAATCCTTTGCTCTTCCTGATGCATCATTATGCACTCCAATGAAGGAATAGAACCCTCTGCCATTCAGATATGACTCTCTCACACCTTTCCCTATCATTCTTGGCGCAACTAAGATTGTGTCAAAATCTTGGGATACTGAGATTGTTTCAAACGTGATGTTGTATCCCGATGCGAAGCATAGGACCTTATCCCTCTCAAGAGTGGGCTTGATCTGCGTTTCGAAGATGGATGGTTGAAGTTCGTCTGGAATCAAAAAGAGAATAATTTTGGCTCTCTTGGCCGCCTCTTGTATCTCAAGGACCTCAAATCCATCTTCTTTTGCCATGTCCCAATATTCATCATGGATATTACCAACTAGGACCTCCAATCCACTATCTTTGAGATTGAGGGCTTGAGCTCTTCCCTGGTTGCCATATCCAATGATGGCAATCGGTTCCTGCAAGATATTTAGGTTAGCATCCTCATTGAAATAGACTGGAGTTTTCAATTCCTTTGCTATGTCCTTTGAATCGACCATATCTCCGAAGTGAATTGGCAGATGTTAAATGCGTTTGTGGTCGTAATTAATTTCGAGCGTGATTTGCGTGGAGGAGTCTGAGCTCATTTCAACTGCTTTGAAGTTCAATGAGAGAATTAATGCTCGAGACTTAACTGGTCTTGGTGAGATGATGACTGAGGATCATGTCTTCATCGATATACCTGGAGAGGTTCATGAAGGACGTTCGCTAATGGTTTCTGGTTGGTTCGATTTTTTCAAAAACTATCCTGACTACCGGAATAATTTCACACACATCGAAGTGAAAGAAGGACTTGTTATAATGGCGGGATTCTCTGAATGCTCTTATGAGCCATTAGATGGCCCTGCTATTTGGACTGCAAAAATTCGTGATGGTCTAGTTGGAGAATGGCGAGTTTATGATGATAATGTGGAAACTCGAAAGAAGCTAGGGATTTCTTGATTATCCCTTAACTATTCCTTCAAGATGGTTGAGGAATTTTAAGCTATTCAAAATAAATAGGCAACTCCGTACTTGCGTAAACTATGTCGTAAGGTAACCCTTAAAGGGGGCCAACATTGCGGAAATCGAAACGGCAAGGGCTTCAGATAGGGTGCCAAACATCCCTTCGAAGTGCTGGAGACCCTTGAAGTGGTGAAATGATTATGCAATTATTCGAGACATTTGCTGGAATGCATTGGTTTGAGCAGTTGATGATTCTAACTGTTGTTCTAGCTGCTTTTGCCAGTCTCGTGTATGCTTGGTGGCTCCGAAGAGATGTTCTTTCACTCCCTAAGGGAACAGAGCAAATGCAATCAGTCTGGAATGGTATAAGAGAAGGTGCATTATCGTATCTTGGTAGACAGCTTAAAACAATACTACCCATTCTGATAGTGCTCTCAGGTGCCCTTTTCTTCACAGTTTATGTAACAATTCCTGAAGATGGTACTCTTGCCCTTTGGGGTATTACTAGAGAACAGATTGTTGCACAAGAGCCAGCAGCTCTCGCAGTTCTTCAACAGATTCAGATAGTGGTTGGTATTGGTCGATCACTTGCCTTTGTTCTTGGTGCAAGCTTCTCTCTCATTGTAGGACAACTTGGGATGAGAATCGCTGTTGAATCAAACATACGAGTTGCACAAGCTACACGTGAAGGTGAAAATAGATACAACCGAGCATTGACAATTTCCTATCGTGGTGGTACCTTTACAGGCATGTTGACTGATGGTCTTGGTCTTCTTGGTGGAACTGCAATCTTCATCATTTATGGTATTGCAGCGCCTGATGCACTACTAGGTTTTGGTCTTGGTGGCACATTACTTGCTCTCTTTATGAGAGTCGGTGGTGGTATATATACTAAAGCAGCCGATGTTGGTGCTGACCTAGTTGGAAAAGTAGAACATGGACTACCTGAGGATGATCCTAGAAACGCCGCTGTTGTTGCTGACCTTGTTGGCGATAATGTTGGTGACTGCGCTGGAATGGCAGCGGACATTTTCGAGTCATACGAAGTGACAATCGTTTCATCTCTGATTCTTGCCATTGTGCTGTATCTTGATCCTGCGTATAATGCCTCACTACTACCTGGTGGTGCATTCGCATTAGTTGTATTCCCACTCTTTGTCAGGGCTGTTGGAGTCATATCATCAATGATCGGTACATTTATGGTTCCTGTTTGGCCTAAACTACTTAGGAAGAGAGCTGTTTATGCAGAAAAAGCGATGTTCCTCTCATATGAGGCTTCAAGCGCATTTACTATCACACTGACAATGCTTCTCTCTTGGTTCTATGTTGGAGATCTTAGATTCGGAATATTGGTAGCTGTTGGTGTTATGCTGGCTGTTTCCTTCAATCCCATAACTAGCTACTTTACATCTCTAAAGAAACCACCAGTTCAGGAAATAGTAAAATCTGCAGATACGGGTACTGCGACCTTTATACTGTCTGGTCTGGTTGCAGGCTATGAGTCGACAGTCGCTGCGCTCGTTGTGATTGTGACAACCTTCGGAATTGCAGCTGCGCTGTTCTTGCACCCTATTGCTGTTGCCCTTTCACCATTCTTTGTAGCTGATATCTCAGGAGCTGTCTGGACTCTATACGGTATTGCTTTGATTGGTATTGGAATGTTGTCACACACTGGTAACAATGTAGCAATGGATAGCTATGGGCCTATCAGTGACAACGCTGCTGGTATTGGAGAGCTCTCACCAGGAGACTTTGATCATGAGTCCCAAAGGACAATGCATGAGCTTGATGCAGTTGGTAACACAACCAAAGCCATCACCAAAGGAGTAGCGATTGCTTCTGCGGTTATAGCTGCAGTTAGCCTGTTCAACAGCTATGCAGCATACACAGGACTGCTAGAAACTGGTATTCGAATAGACGATCCTTTGGTCTTCTCAGGAGTACTTCTCGGAGCTGCACTACCATGGCTTTTCTCTGCTCTGAACATGAAGGCTGTAACAAGAGCTGCTGGCGAGATGGTCAAAGAAGTCCGGCGCCAGTTTAAGATTCCAGGAATCCTTGAAGGCACTGTTAAACCAGATTATGACAGAGCTGTTGGAATCTCAACAACTGCAGCTCAGAAAGAGCTCATCTCTCTAGCTGCTATTACTGTCAGTATTCCAATAATGGTCGGCATCTTGTTCCAAGAAGCTGCTTTAGGTGGATTCCTTGGTGGTATCATCATTTCAGGCCAATTGCTAGCTGTGTTTATGTCCAATGCAGGAGGTGCATGGGATAACGCAAAGAAGTCCATTGAAGACGAGCCTTGCGATGTTGCGCATAATACAGGCAAAGGCTCTGAGCGGCACAAATGTGGTGTTGTTGGTGATACTGTAGGTGATCCTCTCAAAGACACTGCTGGTCCCGCTCTTAATCCAATGATCAAAGTGGTCAATCTTCTAAGCCTGATTCTAGCACCAATGCTGACAGTGTACAAGTTTGGTGCTGACATGACTATCAATCTGGCCTTATTGGCTGCATTGGCGGTAATGACCATGATTACTATCTGGGCAATAAGGAAGAGCACAAAACCCGCTGATTTTGGCATGGAATCAGCCAAAGTGGAAGCCGTCCAGTAGAGTATTACCTTGTGTGGTGGCACTCAGTGCCACCCTCCATTCTCTTTTTCTATATATTCGTTTTACAAATTCAAAAAAAAGCGACAACCTTTTGTTGTGTTAATTTCTATGTTCAAGCTGCAGGAAACTATGAGAGGAGCTGAACAATTTGGAAGGGGAATTAATCCCTAATATTAAACTAGAAGGGCATGAATTTACTGTATGGTCTCTTGCCATAACAAATGATGGACAAACTTTAGTTTCTGGTGGTCAAGATGCTTCGATTCGGCTTTGGGATATCACTTCCGGAAAAGAAGTACACAAGTTTCTTGGTCATAACGGTCCTGTCTATGGTCTCGTATTAATGCCTGATGACAAAAAATTGGTTTCTATTGCAGACAAAGACCTTGCTGTGAAAATTTGGAACATAGAAACAAAATCTCTGCGGAGTTCATTGGCACCTAATTCAGCACACATCCGGTCGGTCGCTGTCAGTCCTGATCAGAGGTATATTGTTACCGGGGGCGATGATGGAATTGTCCGCTTTTGGGATGTTGACCGTGGTATCCTGCTTCGATATCTAGAACACTCACAAGGAATTTACTCAATCACCATTAGTCCTGATGGTCGTCACATGCTCTGTGGCAGTAGAAAAGCTCCAACTACTGATACGCTTGGCATGATTTGGATTTGGGACTTTGAGCTAGGTATCGAGTTAAAGACTCTCAAAGCCCATAAAGGACATGTGACTACACTTGCCATAACAGCGGACTCGCGATACATTCTCTCTGGGGGTCAAGATGGAGTTGTCAACCTTTGGGATCTCGAGTCTGGTACTTTATTGAAGACAATGACCGGCCACAACACTGCAGTAATAATGATTCACATCACAAATGATGGACAACATGTTATCACTGGCTCCACCGATGGTACTGTAAGAGCTTGGTTGCTTCGTGGTGGAGTTTTACTACATAGCCTTACATCAACAGAGAATGTTCATTCGATGGTGGTCACTCCTGATGATCACCAGGTCATCACAGGGTCTATGGATGGCAATGTTGAGATTTGGGACTTTGAGAAGGACAGTCCATGGATTGACACATCGAAAGAACGTCTAGAGGAGCAAAAGGCTGAACTCGAAGCTTTTAGAATGTTTCAGTTAAAGAAGGTCATCACGAGATATGACACTCTTCCTCTTCAGCGATTGATGGTTTTGTTGCGGTTCAATACTATGGAAGAGCTTGAGGACTGGCTCTTGGATCTTCCACCGGAAGCACCAGTCAAGATTGACGGACCCTTATTGGTTATCAAGAAGTAACTAACCCATTATCAAATGCTTGCTCCACAATTCTCACACTTTCTCATGCTTTGTTCATTCTTATGGCCACAATAGGGACAGACCACCAATACAAGCTGTTTCTCTTCATTCGTTAGTGATATTGACTTTATACCTAGACGTTCCATTGCTTCTATTAATTCGTGTTCATCCATGTCTTCTACATTCTTCTGAGCATCACTTTCCAATTTTCGTACATCTGATTTATCCAACTTTACTGCTCTGTTTGTACCAGCAATTAGATACAACATTGCAGCTCCTGTACTGATTCGGAATAATCCTCTTATTATTCGTGCTTTCCTCCTCCTTTGAAAAGGTCGGAAAATTCTTCGTGGGCTTCTTAGGGGTCTTCTTCCTCTACCTTTCATCTCTTTCCTCATCAGAAATTGAAACATGAGTCTGTTTCAATTTTTCTAAACCACAACCTTTGTTTATTAACTAACTCGAATCCATACAGAATTAGATTCCCTATCTTCCCTCAATTAAGTTAGTCATCGAAACGAATGACTGCAATTCCCTCCCAATTACAGATTGGCCAATCCGTTACATCATTTCCATTCTCATCAATCACATACCAGTTGTGGGAAACCCTCTTCTGAAAAGACCAATCTCTAACTAGAATTTCCCGTATAGAAACGTCTGGAGGAGCTTGAACTATCCTCTCAATGCCGCTCATAGAGTCACGAATTCCTCGACTCAAGACATTATCCATCGGTGATTTAGGAATGGTAGAGATATTTTGTCTTGCAATAAAAGAGGTTCCTGCCATCATGGTCGTCACAGACAATAGGAGTGTGGCGAAAAAGAGAATTATAGTAGTTGGAACCACAAGATGTGGATCCAAGGGAAGATAGCCATAGCCTCCCAACCATGCCAACGAAAGACCAATGATCAACACAATGAGTGACAATGCAATTGCTAGTCCAGTCCTACGAATAGTATGCCGACTCACTTAAGACCTCCTCACACGCTTCACTAATGCTCAGATGAAATATCTGTCTGAAGACAGATTAATCCTTTTACGAAGCACGAGAAAAACAAATTAGTTTTGATAGAATAAGATAGGTCGGCACAGAGGTAAAAAGGGAAAGTAGGTATCCTACTTAGTAGGTATTCGCGTGGTTAGGAGGGGAGTTTGTTTGAAGCCCTCTGCGCCAGACCCTGTAAGTAATTAATTCTATACTATATTAAGGATTACTTTAGAGGAAATTGTAAAAATTAATTGTGTGACAGCTCATTATAATTGCTGAGTCCTACATTGTTTAATAGCAGTCATCTAGATTTCATGGCTTGGTGTTGCTCTTGAAGCCAACTGTTATTGTAGTGAGTAATGATGCCTTCAGTAGTGCTCTGGAACACATAGATGGCATGAAGCATCTTAATACGACTGAAATACCTGTTTTTGTCAAGGTTGGAATCTACAACTCTGAAACTGGGATTTGCACTACTGTTCAGACTCTACAATCAATTGTTGATTCATTTGATAAGGCACCATCCATTCGGGTGACTGAGTCTGATAGTGGAGCTGGACCAGGATTGAAACGACTTGAGATTTGGGAAGAATGCTACAATGATAGAGTAGTTCCTTTCAATCTATCAGAGGATACAGACACGAAGGATGTTGTAATTACTGGGGAAAGTGTTCCATTCCCTCGAGTTTTTTCTGAGCCAAACACATTCATCAGTACTCATGTACCCCGAAGATATGAAGAAGCTGGACTTGAAGACCTCATGAACCTTGGCTTTGTCATCAAGAATCTACTTGGCATGATCCCAGATACCAAGAAGCATAGATTCCACAAACACCTGACCACTGCATTATTAGACATTTATGAAGCAATCGGCGGAATCGATCTTGCTGTAATAGATGCAACCCATGTCTACCTTGGTTTTAAGAAGAAAAGAATCACAGTCACTCCCAACCTTCTCATTGTGGGTACTGACGCTTTTGCAGTCGAAGCAGTTGGTGGATATCTCGTAGGGTTTGAACCAGCAGAGATGCCTGTTCTGCAGGAAGCTAGGAAGAGAGGTCTGGGTGAAACCAGCCTTGATAGAATTGAGATAATTGGTGATTTGGATTCGGAAAGAGAAACGATATCCCATGCATTTGATCGTCTAAAATCCTAGTTGATCGAACAAGTGCGATTTTTTTGCCTCGAAATATAGAGATAGGATTCGATTCAGTGTGTGTGAATCGTACTGGTTTTTAATCAGCACGATTATCGCGTGGTAGGAGGGAGATTGAAGATTTATAGAAATCAACGAATCGAATCCTGAGTGGACCAAAATTTAAATTGTTTATTAAATATTTCTTAGGGACATTAAGAAAATTAAATCAATCAACACTCTGCTAGGTTCTAAATTAATTAACGTATTATTATTTCTAGTAGAAAGAAATGTTCTCTGGAAAAAATAGTGTCCACTAATGTGAGGAACCTGCCCCTTCGGGGGCTAATATCCCCATTCCTGCCCCAATCTTTGGCGATACCATCTCTGTCCTTTCTTTGTGAGAGAGTATTGCCCTTGGAAATCCGAAAGAAGCCCCATTTCAACCATGCTCCGAATTACTCCGAATAACTTGTCCTCTGAAGCTCCTGTAGCATGTCGGAGTCCAGCAAAGTCCATTTTTCCATTTCGTTTGAGATGCTGAGCAATGTCGAACTTACCGACAGCTCTCGTTTCAGTGCGGACAATTATATGACCGCAGTTTGTGCAGAGGAGGTCTCCTTTATTGTCGTCACGAGCGACTTCCTTACTGCCGCATATTGGGCAGGTCGTTTTTGCAAATCTTAGTGAACGTCTATGAGACATAATTCCGACCATGATGAGGTTTGACGATATATTGATAAAACTAACGAAGTCATAGTATTTAGTCCACTGGTTTTTCTGATACGAGGTTTCTGAAGAATGCTTCATAGTCGATCTCAAAGGGAACTCTTAGTCCTAACCTAACCCTCTTTCCTGTCTGGTCTATCTCAATGTATCCCTGATTCTGTAGCTCTCTTAGATCTTCCATGACGCCTTTTAGACTCTTCTTACGAAACTCTCGTACCCTGTCGAAAGACACCCAGCCCCCATCTTGATAGGCCAACGTTATAACAATGAGGAGAGTTGCTGCTAATCTATCTGGAAGCGTGGTTTCATCTTGTTTTATCTTTGCTTGGAGTGAAGTATCAACATAGAATACTCCACTTACTGGGTTGTGTTTAATGATAAGTCCTACTGGTTCTAGTCTGGAATGTAACTTGCTCAAACGTCTAAACAGAATATTTCTTCCCAAATCTTCCGGTAATCCAAGAGCATCAAGCATATCATCTACACTAGCACCAATTGGATTGCCCGAACGTGTGAGGAGTCTCATAAGGATTGTATACTCATTCATTGCATATCACGCTAGAACTAACTGCCACATACTTTGTTTTGTGTATAAAGAATGAGGTCTTTCCCACGAAGTGCGCCATGATTGGTTGTTGAATCAAAAAAACCAATATGACTATCTCTACAGAGTACCAAAAAAAGTGAGGGTTGTTTTGGTAGATTGATTCATCATCACGTTGTATACCATATCTGCTATTGAGCCTTTACCCTAGTCACAATTTGTGACTTCTTTCTGTGACCCCCATACGTGGCTTCGGTATATATACTAAATCTGAGCAGTATTTCTTGTGAAATATCATGGCTCAAACAACTAACTTACGGAATTCATCTGTGTTAAAGAATAAGAGGTTAGTCATCAGCACTGATGCTATCTCCTACGCTTTCTTTTCTGTTACGAGGTGAAGTATTTGGATAATCTTCTGAGAACGATAAAACAGCTCTTAATCGACCTGATTGGGTTCCAGAGTGGTCACCCTGTGGTCAGAGAAATGGTCAGTTTTTCTCAGAAACAACATATCCTGTGACCAGCTAAAAAGAATGTGTGAAAGAAAATGAGATTTACTAAAACTCCACGAGTCTTTCGTCTAATTGATGAAACAAGATTCGCCCGCATTCAAACAACAGAAGCACTTGCTTATGCTTACATTACAACTAGAAGGTGAAGAAATGACACTAGCAGAGATAGAAGGAACTCCGCGGGTTTGGAATACTACAAAGACCATCGTGTCTACTAAAGCAGTAGCTAGAGTCTACTTTAGGAGATAGATCAAATGACTAAAGTTGTAAATTCTGAAGAAATCGGTGAAACCAATGATTCACGCGGATTTAGATCTGTACTATCTCATCGAGACTTCTCACTATTATGGTCTGGTCAACTGGTTTCAAACATTGGTACAGCAATAGCATCATTGGCGCTTATGTTCTATGCCTATGATTTTACTGGCTCTGCAATGGCAATGGCAATCTTAGCAATTGCTCAAACACTGCCTGTTGTTGCTTTTGCTGGTCCAATTGGTGTGTACATTGATCGATGGAACCGAAAAACAATCATGGTTGGTACTGATATTGTTCGAGCAGTTGCGATTCTTCTTATTCCTCTGACAGTATATTTCCCATCTTTCATACCAACAATCTATTGGGTTTACATTCTCACATTTATTTATGCTACTGCAAATGCATGGTTCTTCCCCGCAAGGAGTGCATCAATACCAAATCTAGTCGATGGTGATGAGTTAGTCGCAGCCAACTCTCTATCTCAGATGACATTTCAGGTTGTTCAGTTAGTTGTACCTCCCGTTGGTGGAATTCTTGTTGCACTCCTTGCACCAGATTATTTCTTGGCTT
>SMTZ1_10000376_pt1 | contig 40882 bp, 35 predicted proteins | sample DeeMarSWOR136_30_FD_25667 | JGI IMG/M metagenome (IMG submission 25667) | reverse complement strand
AGAGGTGCAGACTAGCAGCTAGTCTTCACTGACCTTGTCTTGTTTCTTTTGACGTTTCCTCTCTATCAGTTCTGCTTGATGAATCCTAACCATCCTTATCGAAAAAAGAAGACCTATTGCTCCCACAACAACACCAACCAACCAGTATGGACTCGCAAGTGGATGTGCTAACCAAAGTGTTAGGATGTAAATATTTAGACTTGCAAAGAAAATTCCAAATGACACCAATGTTGCATAGAATGACCATGGCATTTCTGTGAGGCTCATACTGACCATTCTCAAATCTTGAAACGATTCAAATAAAGGCATTGTCTAACTAGCAATTCATGAATTATTGAATCGGTTGATTATTGTTGTTTTCTTCTCCAGTACTCAATGGACTAATTAGTAGACCTTCCGATGTTGCCTTTAATACAACACGTTTCTTAATACCTGCAAGACGTCTGATTGTTTCTGGAATAACCATACGTCCTTTAGCATCAATTTCAGTGATGTCCCCATAGAGAGTGTGTTTTTGCCCTTCAATAAGACCATCTCTGATTCTCAAGACTCTATCAGCATACTCGGCTACTCGAGGATTGTGTGTAACATTGATGACAGTGGTACCAAACTCCTCATTTGTCTTCTTTAATGCCTCCATTACCATGTCTGTAGTTTCAGTATCAAGCTCGCCAGTGATTTCATCACCCAATAGAAGCTCTGGTTTGTTTGCGAGAGCTACACAGATAGCACATCTTTGATTTTCTCCTCCAGACATTTGATTGGGTTTATGATGTGCTCTTGGACTAAGCCCCATTATGTCAAGTAGCATCTCTGCTCTTTCATTTGCGAGTTTTGTTGGAGCTCCTGCAAGCTTCATTGGAAGAGTGACATTTTTGAATGCAGTTAAACCAGGTACAAGATTTCCAATCTGCCAAATGAAACCCACTTTTTGCCTCCTATAGAGCATAGATCTTCTATCATCCAATATTGAAACACTATGCCCATCAAAGAGAATCATACCCGCAGTAGGTTTATCCAACGCACCCAGCATTTTAAGCAAAGTTGATTTTCCTGAACCACTAGGACCTACTATTGAGAGGAACTCGCCCTCACGAACTTCGAAGTCAACACCTCTTAATGCTATGACTTCCTTTTGTCCTCGTTTATAGACCTTCATCAAGTCTCGGACAACCACCTTGTATTGTTCCGCAATTTCATCTAGATTTTCTGCCATGTTTATCACCCCGTGTATTGAATTTCTTCTGCTATATTGAGTTTAAGAGCTCGAGACACTACCACATATGTTGCCAGAAGTGCTACAATAACTGCTGTGCCTACTACTCCTATTAGCAACGGCCATGGTACGATTAAGAACACTGGAAGTCTTGTCCACAACTGTGAAGTTGATAGTCCCATGTATAACAATGGTATGTCTTTTAGAAGAAATGCGAGCGTCGCACCTATTGCTCCACCAATAAGCGCAGCAAGTAGTAGCCCTACTGATGTATCAACCAATGATGCTACAATCATTGATTTTGTTTCAGCTCCAAGAGCTCGCAAGACTGAGAACTGTTTCCTCAGATTTCTGACTCGGACTGTAGTTACTATTATCATTCCAAATGTGAGATAGATAAGTGAGAATATGACATTGAGTGTGTAAGCTCCAAAGATGGATTGAGTTGCACGTGAATCAAGTACTTCATCAATAGATTCCTCAGCTGCACTAATGTCATTGAAACTGAATGGAGCAATTTGATAAATATCAAGCATTGCTTTAGTGTAGTTTGCACCCGGTTCAAGATCTACGTAGAATTTCGTAACTCTTGTGCTATTGATCCAAGCATGCAGAAGACTAATGTCCATAATAAGAAAGTTAGAGATGTCCGATTCACCAGGGAAGTAAGAATAACTTGGATATACATCGATACCGTTAATCATTAAATCAACAATCTCACAGCCTGTCTCATTATACCAACCAGAACTAAAAACTTGCAGATCGATGAATGGTGAGTACTGAGGTATAGGTATACGTGTGATTGAGTCTATGGTATAGTAGCTGACAGGCTTAAACGTTGTAATGACATTGATTACATCTCCAAGCGAATCATCTAGTTTTGCGATAGATACTTGTGGTATATCATATAACGTGAAATAATCAAGCCAGAATGCAGCCTCAATCCATGTGTCTGGTTGGACTCCAAAAACAGAAATTGAGCGGTTTATGTTTTCTCCTCCACCATACGCGTATGCATTCCAATATTGAACATAGCCCGAAAACTGAAGCACTGGACTGACTTGAGCAACTCCTTCTACCTCAGTGATGTTTTGAACTAGGTCCATCGTTACATTACTTAGTGTTGGATTAACCTCCACCATGATGTCAGCTCCAGTTTCAAAGTAAAAGACATGTTTCATATGCATATCTCCAGTTGTCGCAGAGAGAGATGCAAAAAGAGCTGCTGTGAAGACCATCGCAACAAACATCGTTCCTATTGCTTCAGATTTCTTAAACAGTCTGGTAGTTCTTGAGATCAGACGTGTACCCACAACCAATGAAGGTTTCCTAATCTTTGATAGTATCCATGATTTAATTGAGGATGTACTTCTAGAGAGCAATCGTGTAAAGGAATATAGAAAGATAGCCATGACAGGTATTATTGTTGCAGCAAAAAATGTAGATGCCATTGCTGTTAATCCACCAAACGCAAACATAAACATCAATAGCAACATTAGATAACCAAAGATTCCGACAATTAGCATATCGATTGCAGGACTTCCCATCTTCTCCGACTCTGTGAGAATCTCTCCCTCGAGAACACTGTGTGCCTCCGTGGGCGTCATCAGTAGAGCCTTCACAGCAGATGGCAATGCAACGATGAGACCCACTATGAATGAGAACGAAAACACAATGATGATTGCAACAGGTTCTAGAAGCAAGGTGAAGCCAGAGAGTTGTTCAAAGCTAAAGACAAGCAACTCCCTGACAGAACCAGAGAGAACTGCGGCAAGTAATCCTGTGGCAACTGCTCCCATACTGCCAATGAATCCAGTAGTGATTGCACTACTTAATACCCAGAAGAATGCCTGCAATCCTGATGATCCTCTAGTCTTGATTGTGCCAACATCTCTACGTTGCTCGTCGGATAGGAGCTTAGAATTGTATTGGATAAGCATCATTCCCATGATTATTGATGGTATTGAAAATGCAATAGCCACTGCCCGAACACTCAAAGACCATATAGCAAATTCATAGACTGCATCCCGAAGTCTAAAAGCATCGTAACTAATGATGCCAAACGGTAGCGTTTCTTGTTCAATCTGCTTCTTAATATTCGTAAGAATGTCAATCATCGTTTGGGCATCATTCTGAACAATTCCAGTTCTGTCGAATTTGACCCAGATTCTATTTTGAATTCCATAATACTCATCATGCGGCAAAAAACTAAAAACAGATTCAAGTGTTGCCGCAGTAGTGATTACTTGGAGATATGTTACCTCAGGCTGACCCCAATATGGTTGAAACATATATATGTTCGAAATGAATGTACCCACTATTATAAACGATTTCTCTACCTCTATCTCTGACCAGTTGCCATCAGACCACTCTTCAACAGTTATTGATACTGTATAGTTCCCACCTAGTTCTAGACCCTCTGATAAAAACAGACTCTTTTCCAGAAGACAGGAATCGTTATCATAGTTGAGCGTTCCAGCATCCAATTCTATAGCTTCAGGAAATGTGTCAAAGGCTGTTTGATTGATTCCAAGGAATCCCATCCTATTGTATCGATAATCCTCTACATACCAATCGTAGATATTTACGAATGTGAGTGGTTCAGTAGCAATCACATATTCCTGTGATTCTACTATGTTTCTAATATCGTCAGTTGTTGTCGCATCAGGATCTGAAAAATTCTGATAATAGAATGGATAGCCAAAGGATACTTCCATATCTATTGGGACATCTGCTGTCATATCATTGAGAACAGTAGGTGCTGTGGAATCCATATAGAAAAGAATACCACCAAGTACTCCACTTGAAAGTGAAAATATTAGCAACGTTGTCAACACTTCAGGAGCTCTTGCTGATAGACGAGCGAAAAGGAACACCTACACGTCACCTCCATATGGTGCAGCTTCAGCCCAAGTCGCATTCAAGGTAGATGCAAGATTAATCCGTGATCCAAAAACAGCAGCAATGCCAATGAAAATGACTACTGAAACCACGAAAAACGCAAGGACCTCAAGTATAGTGACCCATGGAATAACAGGAAATATCGCCACTGGATATATTGTATACCAAGAAGCCATACCACTCGATGATGAAGCTATTGATGTTGTTAGGTACAATGGTCCATAGACAAATAGGATCACCAAACTGAATAGCATTAATACGAGCATCTCAGCTCCTTGTGCCCTTATAATTTGCCCAATATCAGCGCCATTCGAGCGAAGAAGAGCAATCTCCCTTCTTCGTTCTCGTACTCCTTCTAAGGCATAAACTGCAAATGCTCCCATAATCGTACCAATCGTAAGGACAGTAAGCATTGTGTCTACAGATCTATCCATATGATATGATACTTGGTTGAGATATTCATCAGTTCTTGTTACGACTGAATCCCAGATGTCCTCATAGAGAACTTGCTGACCTCCTTGTTCTAATAGTTCGTTTGCAATACTTGTTGCATTTGCTCCTTCAACTGTTGCTACACAGAGAAATGAGTAGGTTTCATTGATAATGTTGATATGATTGCCTAAATAGTTTCGATTTACAAGAACCCTTTGTTGGCCAACAATTTGATAGAATCCAGGAAAGTATGGATATGGAGTGATTGGAATCATACCATAATAATAGAACCATGGGTCTCTTTCGGGCATCTCTGGAATAGAATTGACAATTCCAACAATTCTAAACGAAATTGGAGTTGAGTCCTCATAATACTGAGTTGCACGCAAAACATCTCCAACTTCCCAATTGTAATCAGTAGCAATATCTGAAGAGATTATTGCTCCATCTGGGATAGATGCAAGTGAATCCATCATTTCCGACATTTCGGAATCATTCAATCTGTTACCGAGGTAATGATACCCTATATCCGAATATTCCCTTGGATCTACTGCTAGAAACGTATTTCGTCCCTCATACCCACTAGAAAGATACAATTCAATCTCGGAAACTACGGTTTCTGATACAACTTGGTCGTGATTTGAAACATTAGTTATGAAATCACCCCAGAGAGCGTATTGCGATTCATCAAGTGCGAAACAGAGATCTGCTCCAACACTTAATCTGGATTGATATTCAACTGTCACTGGTAGAGATGCATCAATGACTGCACTGTTCCATGAGAGGCAAATCGCTAGAACCAAGACCATGGCCGCAGCACCTCCAGAAGATGCTCCTTTACCAATCCTTCGAATACCAATCGATGCTGAGATTTGACCTACTATTCTTGACATATATTTCGAGATGACAGTCGCTCCACGTCTCAATATCTTGATAGAGAGACTAGCTACTCCAAGAAAGAGTGGTAGTGGAACAATAGGAAGGATTAAACCAAGAATCGGGTCAGTACTGACAGATGCCCCTCCTGTCGTGAGGGTAATAAGTAGTAGAGCTGCAATCACGACCACTAATAGATCCCACCTGATGAAATTGAATCCTCTTACGAGCTTTGCTATTTTTCCAGTGTTTTCATCAACTGATCTCTTGGTTGAGTAAACAACTCGATATCCTCCAAGTGTAAACAAAGGCAAGAGCACTCCAACAGCGGCGGACATCATCAATGATTCAATAGAAACAAGAAGTGGTTCCGATATCATCAATTGAAAATCGAACTGAAAATATCCAGTTGACGATATTGCTATTCTACTAACTAGAATTCCTGCCACTATGCCGAAAATGCATGACAATATGGAAAGTACGATGATTTCTCGGTTTACTATCTTGTCAAGGTCTCCAGTGGACGCACCACGTGAATACAATACTGAAGCTTCGTATCTTCTCTCATTAACATTATGTCTTATAGCTAGGAATGTTACAAACACTATGAGTACAATGATTCCTGAGGACCGCATTAATTGACTGATCCTTGCTATTTGGATCCAATAGATGTAGTCATTGATTGCGTCTGCAATAAAGTTGGAAATCCAAAAATGAGAACTCCATGGATACAGTGGGTCATAGTAGGGATCTAATTCTCTTATCGCTTGCCCTATTCCATTGACATACGAAAGAGAACCACCTGCGTCGAAAGGCGTAGCTCGAGTTCTATCTATGTCAATATACACTTTGTAATCGGAATAGTCCATTATTTCTGGATTTACAATGGCTATGCTTTCAAAAGCCCAATAGTATTGGTTAAAGGACTCTTCACCGCCTTGTTTGTAGATACCTATGATTTCTACCTCTTGCAATCCTACATCCCAATATGCGGTGAAATTGACAACATCTCCAATCTTTAATCCATAATATCTGACAAGAAAATCGATGATAGCAATCTGTGAACTATTGTCTTCAGGAAATACTCCATCAACAAGCGTAATGTATTCTGGAAACGTGTCCAAGAACACTTGGTCTGGTGCTATGATGTCACCATAAATGGAGTCTATCCAACCCCCATAGCTATCATTGACCCAGTACTCAAGATATCCAGTAGACCTCTGAAGTGCAGCAGCCTTTGTTACACCATCGATGTTTCTGATACCATTTACATAATTCTCGACACCTTCTCCCTCAGCAAACATCGCAATCTGTCCGACACTGGCCATATTATTGTCCCACTCATGGACAGAGTATGAATCAACGTACACAGTAATTCCCATTGCCATTGCAGAGGCAAGTAGAAAACAGAGTAGAGTGACTCCCTTCCGTCGCAAACTATGGAATGCTTCATAGCCCGTAGGTACAGCAGCCATAACTCCTTGCCTCCCTCATGGATTCTCTATCAGACCGTCTCTCATTCTATAAACATGATCCATTTTCTCACCAACTTCAGGATCATGGGTCACAGTAATCAATGTACCACCCTCACCCTTAGTCAGAGACACTAGTATATCTAGGATCTCTTTCCCAGTATTGTAATCTAAATCTCCAGTAGGCTCATCAGCCAGGACAACCACTGAACTTGTGGTACCTGGAGGTTTGGCAAGTGCCCTCGCTATCGCCACCCGCTGTTGTTCACCGCCTGACAACTCATCTGGCCGATGATCAGCCCTCTCAGTCAAACCAACAAGAGATAGTAGATGGTCCACCCTGTCTTTTCTTGCATCTTCATCCACTCCACCAATTAACAGAGGGAGCTCCACATTCTCATAAGCTGAAAGAACAGGAAGTAGGTTAAAGAATTGAAAGACGTAACTAATCTTGTTCCGGCGAATTTTCGTTAGTTCACCCTCGTCCATATTTGTTATATCTACACCATCCAGCACTACACTCCCATGTGTAGGTCTATCAAGTGCACCAATCAAGTTCAAGAGAGTTGTCTTTCCTGATCCCGAGGGCCCCATAACCCCAATGGCGCTACCTCTCTTTATTCTAAGTGACACGCCTCTCAAAGCATGCACTTCAATCTCACCCATAGTATAAATTCGTGAGACTTCCTTAAGATCAACAATTACATCATTATTCAATACTACCCACTCCGAAGCCTTTCTCGCGATAGCATAGCTGAATTCGAAGGCTAATAAATGACTCCTTCGAAGTACTAAAAATTGCACTAATAATGTCGAAGTAAGTAAAATCTGCGTAGAAACAACTAGTAATTAATAGAAATAATGTAATTATCTTATACAACATCAGAAACTTTAAGACTTCTCGTGACTTATTTAGTCATAGAATAGTTAGAGGTGTAGCTAATATTGTCTGAAGAGATAATGGCGCGTAAGTATGAATTTTTTAGCTGGCAAGGATTCGCAGTTGGCGCTATTGTCATGACTATTTCACTTGTTGTCCAATCATTCATTTGCTTCGAATCTGTTTGGACTGACCGTACAATAAGCTATACTTTATACATTGCATTTTCATCAATCATTGTTGGAATTGCTTCTGGTGGGGTACTAGTCTATCTCTATCCTCCGGATCAGGATGTGATTGGGATTGCAGGACTTGGCAGTGATGACGTCACTCAACATCTATCATTGATTCTTGTAATTCTTGCTTTGGTACAACCCATCTTCACTGGTTTTGTATTCTTCTATGAGTATTTTAGCACAGATCAACTAATCTTCATCTGGGTATTGCTCGGATTTGCAGCACCAAGTCTGGGATTGACTGCTGCAATGTTTGAACGATCTCGAGCAATTGGAGAGGACCTCAAAGTCTACTTCTCAGTCCATGAAAGACTAGACATGTCGAGCCTAGAATGGCTTCATGCAATTGGTCCTCGAACTGCAACTTACAGGATGGGTATGTTAGAGAGTGCGGCAAGGAGAGTTGAAGGACTACGAATATCAGGTCATGAGATAGTACGAGAACACAGCCATTTCGCTGTTAATCAATGATATCAGTTCGCATGTTTCTTACGCATATGAACTTCTAAACCAACTTCATTCCATGCTACCCAGTTGCATTTCAAACATGTGTAGGATGCACTTCCAAGACCAAAGCGTGGTGGAGGTCTTTCTTCAAGCTGATAAATTGTGCCACCATAACCACTTCTCTTAGTGGAACTGATTTTGAATCTCTTCTTGAAACAATCTGTACAGATATTGAGGTTCTTTCTTGTATCATTGGCAAAAGTGTCTTCGAGGTTCTTAGCTGGTTTTATTGGGTCTACTACTTTGCCGCAACTCTCACAGTAATCTTCCGACGTAACCACCACTTTTCAAGTTTAGGAGATCAAATATTCAGTGAATGGCTTTGCGATGATTGTTTGTCCACTATATGAATTCTCTGAGTGCTTTCTGCAGTTGCCCCCCTTAAGTAACCTCATGTTATATCGTGTTTTCAAACAATTGAGCTGCTGTTGTAAAGACTTCTTCAACACCTTCACCAGTCACACATGATGTTTCTAGAAATGCGACAGGATGAAGGACATCATCCTTTCCGTAGCGTTGTGCTAATTCCTCTGCAAATTTAAAGCCTTCATCATATCCAACTGGTTCGTCTCCAGAGTCTTCACCAATTTCAGTCCGAAGGTCAATCTTGTTAGCAACTATCACAATGGGTGGCATTTCTTCTGTTGATAATGTTGCTTCCCGCAACCAAAAATCAATACTCTCGAAACTCCACCTATCTGACGCAGAGTAGACTACTATCAAGACCTGTGAGTTTTTATAGAACTCCTTTCTTTGTACTTTTGCTTTTACTGCAAGATCAAATGACCATACTCTCATATCGACACGATGACTGCTACCATCTATGATACGACCAAAGATATGCTCTGAGATAGATTCGTCTTCATGAGTAATTGGGACAATATTTGCCTTAGATTTGAGGCTTTCCTTCCCAACTCCCTCCTCGCCTAGCAGCAAAACCTTGCATTCCACTATGGGTTTTATCTGATGAGCTGGCACCACTTGAGGTGTTGGCTCTTCTTCCTCTTCAATAGTTTCTGCAATGAGTTCAATCATTTCATGGGTAGCTGGAACATCTTCTTCAGGTTCTAACACTTCACCAACTCTAGCGTATGATTTTCCAGATGCAATTATTTCTTCACTACCCGCGAGATTGATGCTTATCTCAGCTTTCTTCTCAACAGGCTTCTCTATAGGTTCACCTGTCATGAAAGTATCACTCAAAGCTTCAACAACTTGAAGTGCGTCTGCAATATCATCAAAATCATCGACGCTAATCGCTCCCTTTTCATCAGCGCTAACTCCCGGACTTTCAACAAAAGTTGCTGCTTGGTCAGGTGTTGGTTTGCGGGATCTTCTCTTTTTCTTCTCAGGAGGTGAAATTACTTCTTCAACAATTGGTTCAACAGTTTCTGATATTGGTTCAGGTTCCTTTGGAGTTTCTAGGACATCTTCCTTCAGTACTCTACGTGCCTTTGGTAATCCAATACGTTCTAGCACTTCTTCAAGCACTCCTGGAGCTAATCTTTTTCCAAGATATCGAATATACTTTTGAAGCTCTAGAGCTATGTCATCAAAGGATCTATCCTTTAGTGGTATCTTCTTTTTGATAATCCCTTTGTCACGTACTTCTACATAAGTGGGTGCGAGAGTGAGTGAAATGGTTGTTCCCGGAATTATCATTGCTGCTTGATATCTCCTCGATGAATATCAAGAATTGACTTTTGTGTTATCTTAACTGTTTCGTGTGCAGGTACAAACACAACCACAATTCTTCTTTATTATGAGTGATACAGAAAGAATAAAATCTTTCATCGTCTAAAGTTGACCTCAGGTGGCAAGGACAGTGGACGTGGATTTCAGCGAATATGTCGACGTAATAAAGGATTGGCCTGAACCAGGAAAAGCAGTATGTGACATCAGTAGACTGCTTGAACACCCACACATCTTTCATGAAGCTGTGGTTACTTTAGCAAAGCCATTGGTAGAGCTTAAGCCCAACAAAGTCATAGGAATTGAACAACGAGGTTTAGCATTGGGAAGTGCCATAGCCTACTATCTTGGTTGTGGTATAGTCCCTGCTCGGTCGATAGCATATCTTCCTGAGGATTATGAGCGCCCAGTTGAGTATCTACCATCCAGTAAGTTTGCAGATCGTCGGTTAGCATTAGTATCCGATTCAATTGATCCAGGTGACCGTGTTGTAATTATTGACGATTGGTTAATTCTTGGAACATCAGTTCTCGCAGTGTCAAAGGTTGTAGAGAAACTTGGAGCACAGGTAATAGGCATTGGTTGTGTTATTAATAACTTGAGTGAGACTCGCAGGAAACTTCTTGGACGACCTGAAGTTCATTCATTGATTGAGAATCTTCAGACGGATATTCTGCGTGCTACTGATTGAAAGAGAAAATAAATAATGACCGGATAATGAAACCTTGGGTCGATAGTTAGTGGATGGTTTTTATTCTGTCCAACAGAATATTGTTCTTTCAATGAACTTTGAGATTCAGAGCCTCACGAAGACAAACCAATAGGGTACGGAAAGCTAGGTTCTTCACGTCAATTTCTCCATCTGACGATTCTGCCATTGAATCAGATACTATCTCTTGAATCACCTTATCTTTACTCCCTATTTGAAAGAGAAGATCTGTAAATGGACTAGTGAAGATCTTCTGAGCCAGAAGCTGCTTTCTAAAATCGTCACCAAAATCAGATTTCCATAATTGCTGATATTTACCAAGAGATGCGGCATCGAAACCATCAATCTCTATGGCGTTTGAAACAACATAAGCTGCATGCCGAGCGGCACGCATAGCATAGACAATTCCTCCACCTGTCAATGGATTCACATGACCTGCAGAGTCTCCTAAAAGTATGCAACGATCCTTGACTGTCTGGATAATAGGTCCTGATGTGGGGACTAAAGCTCCCCTTACCCTGCTAAGGTCTGATTCGATAGGCAGAAGATTTCTCTTCTTGAGGTAATGAACAAATGAATTGAATGCTTCAGGAAGACCTCGAGCATGGGTTGCTATAATTCCAAGTCCAACATTGATTGTTTCCTGTTTTGGAAATATCCACCCATATCCTGGTAATCCTCCAAGATTAGCAAAAAAGTGGTATTTCAGATCTTCAGTATATCTTTCAATTATATCGTGATTTGATACTGGGACCTCGCAGACTCTACATGCTGTGATGCTTGAACTTGGCCAACGTTGGTTAAGTTTAGTTTCTCGAGCAACCGTACTATTGACACCATCTGCCCCAATGACAACCTTTCCTTGGACAGATCCACCACCAGTGAGTCCAACAGTTATTCCATCATTATGAAAAGTTACATGCTTCGCTCTTGTTCCTGTGATTGCTATTGCTCCTACTGATACTGCTTCTTCAAACAGGACATTGTCAAAATCTATGCGTAGTGTCATAGCCATGTCTACTCTACCTTCTAGGACAATCTTCCTATTTGGAGAATGAAGTACACCAACTCTAGCTATGCCTTTCAAGAATTCCGACGCCCTTGGTTTTAGATACTGGAATTCATCAATGATCCCACGCGAAAAACCTCCACCACATGGTTTGTCACGCGGGAAAGTATCTTTGTCGATCATGCATACTCTCAGATCCATTTCTGCCAAGGCACGAGATACTGTTGTTCCACCTGGTCCTGCTCCAATCACAACGACATCATACATTCTACTGAATCACTCACATTCTTGAACCGATATCACGCTATCTTAAAAGTTGACCACATCAACCTTATTTGCATTCTAGTTTGAAATCCAAAGGAGTATAATGAGTCAGCTTCTTGAGGTTCGCAGAAGTGTTAGACGGCGTGTAATTTCGATTCCGAAGTATGATGTTTTACTTCACCGTTTCATAACTGGTGTTCTGATTGTTAATATGATCTTGATACTTTATACTTTGATTTTTGTTACATTTAGCATGACTCTGAATGGAGTTGGTTTTATCGATTCACTGCCAATCGCTTTCTATATTCTGCCCATGATTATATTTCTACCAATTATGATTCTAGCATATTATCGGGATCGACTAGCTATATGGAACTTCATATTTTTGGTAATATGTACAGTATTTTTTGGGATGCTTTCTGTGCTTGTTCGAGGTTTCATCATATGCCTCATCTTCAATCTAGCTGCAGTGATTTCTCTCTTTATCATGGGACGGTTTAGACCACGAGGGAAACTGAGAGCTGCTGGAAAAAAGACTGTCGTATATCTCATCCTTGTAAACTTACTTGGCCTCGCATTCCCAATATCCACTGTCCTAATGGGACAGTATCCAATTGCTTCACCAACAGTAAACACATCTCCTGAAATCAGATTTAGCGTTCCATTAGCAGACTTTGAATATCCGTATCAAGATTTAACCCCTACATCCCAGTTGCTTGCGAATCTTTCTACAAACAGTTACCAATTGGATCTTCATGTACTTGAAAGTGATTCGACATCTTGGTCAAAGTTACGAACTTGGTTGCTTGTACTAAATGACACTGAGTTATCCTATTCTATCACCTTAAGTGCAGATCGGGCTTCTCTTGTTGGAATCAATCCCCAGACTTTAGCAACAACCGAGCTTATAGAAAATATCTATGAAAGTCATAGAAATGCTCTAGATCACCTAATGAACGTTGAATTAGTAGACATATCAAATGAACCTGAGTTTGTTCTTTTTGATATGACTCTTTCTAGAACCGAATGGCAAGCTCTGATGTTAAGGACAAGAAATCTCGACTTGGTAGGGTTTGGAGGTCTGGTTCGATCTTCAATTTACTCAACAGATATAACCCGCATCGAGAATGCTTCCTCTTTGCTTTATGACGCTACTATAGAAGCTGGAATTTCCTCCGGCTTGATAGTTGAAACATTTGTGATGGATGATTTGATTGATAGTGACTCAATCGCCATGCGTTTCTGTGGAGTTACTTCTAATTCGATTCAAGAATGGAATCAAATATCCATTTTGTGTAGCCGGTCACGATTTTCGTTTGAAATGAATGGTGATGTTGGAGAATATTTGGTCCATTCATACTCAAGTTCTATTGCTGGAATGGGTTCTCCTTGGAGTATTAGAATCGGAGAATTAGGCAACTCTACTGATGTTCTTAGTCGAACTGATAATGTATACGAAAACTTCGATGTATTAGTGAATGATATTGCATTAACACTTGGGAACGGAGTGAGCTTGATTACTTTAGAATCGCTACCCTCATTTCTTAATGCGTTTGGTAGCGATGCATTAACCACTTTCCGCTTAGCAATTGATGAAACTGAAAATGGAGTCGCCACATACACTTTCAGAATCTATGCATTTCGTGCTGTTTTCCTTGCGATTGATGCATTTGATTTTCTTATGTTTTAGGTGACTTAACATAGACCTCAAAGACACCTATCCAGATATCGCTACTTGGTTCAGCCTTAACTAGTAAATCTCCTCCGAAATTCACTCCCACTGGTCCAGACTTTCCCTTTTTCCAGACATCAGCAAATATCAATGAATGCAGTTTATTTTGGAAATCTTCTGTGACCCTTTGAATCATTCCATCTATATATGCTTCATCAATACCTTGAGGTGTCAAATCCGCGGTTGATCTAAACAATCGTTCCTCACTAATGGCACCTTCAGTCTTGTCGAATCTATATCCAATTCCTCCAACAAGATAAAACTCACATTGAGGAACCCGCGGTTCATCACCAACAACTATCATTGACCCATCTGCAAGAAGAATGTATTCTGGTCCGGCTACATTGAATGGAATTGATGCAGCTTCAACAGAAACCTCATCTAGTTTCAATTCCTTGTTCAGGTATTCATCCAAGGTGCGGACTGATAAATCAAAATGAAATAGGTCCAACTCTCCTACGTGTAATATGTTTCGTGCTTTCTTCAATATGACATCCAATATACGTTGGGCAACTTTTAGGAATTCAACTCGTTCTTCCTTTTTTGTCAAGACCTCTCCAGCAGATATCACGACTCTGAGAAAATCAATCGTTTTGAATTTTGAAAGAATGGAACGGCTCAGGTAGGTAGCTTCTTCTGTTTCAAGAAATCCATCTTGAGTGGCAACTTCAGTGGGGATTGGATCCCCTAGATGAACTTGAACAATCCTACTACTCCTCTTTGATTTGAAGAATACTCCAACATCATAAGACCTTCTCGGAACATCAAGTAATTGCCGCACGAACGTTCCATCTGGGACAATCTCCTTAGCACGTGCTTTTGCATAGATCTGTGTATATTTTGCAAAGAGGTCTGTTCTTGACATCTTCATATCTCCGATGAACAACTACTAGCTTCATCGCACTCTATTATCATTTCGTGTGATTAATCACTTGGAATATCTAAGCTCCATGACAGTTTGTACACAGCTGTAACGGAAGTTGACCGCTAAGGAGGTAATGAATTCCTAGAAACACAACAAGTCCGATGACAATTACTAAGACTAGGACTTTGAGAAATTTCTTCATTTGATTTAATCATTAGCATCCCCCTATTTGTATTATTCCTAATCGGGATAAGAAAATCAGCCACAAATTATAAAGCAGACAATAGAGCAATTTGTCAATCCACTATGAAGGGTATTTACCATGGCTAGAAAAAAGATTGGCATACCACTTGTCATAATTGGAGTAATTCTTTTTTTCATTACATTGTTCTTTTTCCTACCGATAGATGGTCTTTACATACTGTCACTTTTCATCATGTTCCTTTCAGTTGTGTTAGTTGGGGTTGGAGCAGCTTTTGCCAGAGGTGCTGATAGATCACTTGATGTTCCAAGAGACGAGTGTTACTACTGTCAAGGCACAGGCAAAATTAAAACTGGAGAAGAAATGGGAATATGTCCTCGATGTGGAGGAACTGGGCTTGCTCGTCCGGATGATTAATAGAAAATTGATATACCACTAGGAAAAATTGAGGGAATTCGTGCTAATGGTCAAAAAGATCATCATCGCGCACCGAGGCGCATCAGGTCATGCACCAGAGAATACTCTACTATCATTCAGAAAGGCATTGGATTTAGGTGCACAGATGATTGAACTTGATGTACGTGAATCTCTTGATGGTGAATTAATTTGTATCCATGATTCAACAGTTGATCGAACTACTAATGGATCTGGTGAAGTTCATGCCCTAACATACAAAGAATTACAAAATCTGGATGCAGGTGAAGGTGAATGTATCCCACGTTTGGATGATGTTCTAAAATTTGCTTCTGGAAAACTTCATGTCAACATCGAACTAAAGGTGATTGGAGTTGAGCAGAAAGTCCTTGGTATGGTAGAAAATCTCCAAATGATGAAAGACATAATAATTTCATCCTTTTTTCATAGCACTCTTGTAACAATCAGGGATCTGAATGAAACTGTCGAAACAGCTATGTTGGTAAACAAACAAAAGAATGGGCTAGTTTCTTTTGCATTGGATTACAAGGTCCAAGCTATCAATCCACATTACAAATTGGTCACTCCAGATCTTGTACATAGTGCGCACAAGGCTAATCTTAGGATATACCCTTGGACAGTAAATGATCAGAACTTGATGAAACAACTTCTAAAAATGGATGTTGATGGTTTGATAACTGATTACCCCGACAGAGTAACCAATGTTTTTCGTATTGATGCCTAGTCCATAACTCTCTCAACGAAATCAAGAATGAGTGGATACGCGACAGTTCTTGTTGGATGACAGCTAATCACATGTTCTGCACCTGTTATCATCTGCAGTTCTTTTTTCTCTGATGAAATACCATTGAGCGCCATTCGACCACTTGTTTTGTCAATTGATTTGTCCTCTTCTCCCTGTAATATTATGGTCGGGATGGTGACGTTCATCATTCTTTTCCTAGCTACCTTCTGCAGCCTGAAGAACTCTTGATAAGCCGAAACTGGTTCTCTCTCATACTTGGTTCTCTTTACATCATAGACGCGTTGTACTGCTTCAACATCAATCTCTCTATACTTAATTAGATATTTTAGAATTGGTACGAGTTTAGGAGTGAATCCTGATATCTTTAAAGCTGGAGCAATCAATATCAATCCATCAATATCCTTCTCTTCAGAAGAGAGAAGTATAGAGAGTAATCCTCCCATAGAAAAACCAACCACGAAGATATATTTTGATCCCCAAGACTGAATTATGTTTAATCCTTTCCGAGCTGATTCAAGCCAATCTCGCCAAGATGTGGCTTTCAAGTCCTCAGGAGTTGTTCCATGTCCAGCTAATTGTACTGCAAATGATGCATGACCATTATCCGCGAGATATTTTCCCAAGGTTCCTAGTTCATCGGATGATGCACAAAATCCATGAACTAGAAGAAATGAAGCAATAGCTCCTCTTGGTCGTGTTGTAATACCCATCACATTGGGAGCCAAAGGTTGTCACTCTACTCTAGTCTTGAGAATCTAAATCCTTCTCGTAGCATTCCTAACCGTATACCAGCTATTAGCCAGTTAATTATAGAGAATATCTCCGTGCTAACGACAAATGTGACCATGATTGATATCATCAAAGCTATTTGCTCAGGAGTTGGCATTCCTGCAAAGACAATCAATGCGAGAATCACTACTGCTGCTGCTGCTAGAATTCCTGCAATACTTGTCACTTTTATTAACGTTCCTTCAAATCTGCGACCTGTATCTTCAACATCATTTGCAAGACTAAGATTAAGCGACAACACTAGTACGACACTTATCGAGTATAACGCGAGCAATAGAGCTGCTCCTGTATTTGCTTCATGTCCGATACTTTCATTTTCAGCAATTACTGGAATCATAAATGCAAAAAATACACTCATGCCAACGAGGAGCCCGCCAGTTGCATAACCTCTACCATAAGAATAGCCAGCAAGTGATACATTTCTTATTAAAAGCGCAAGTAAAGGCAATATGATGATGGCTGGTCCTTGAACGGCTGCAGGAATCCCTGGAATAAGAGTGATGTTGAACCATCTGTTTGTTGGCCATAGAGCGAGTGGTCCACTACCAAAGCCCCCTATCATGAAGATAATAACAGCTGCTGATGCTACAAGACTCACAACAACTGTCAGTGCCCCTTGCGAGAAACCAGTTAGTCCTCGTATTAAAGATTCAGCTACCAAGAAGAACTGTGTGATGATAACCGCTATCCACGGGATGATAACAAGTGGAAGAAGAATAAAGGGATGTACAATGATAAATACTGAAGCAATCACCAATGGAATTCCTGTTATTATGTCTGTTTTTGCAGTATATGCAGCTCCAACTAAGAACATTATACCAGCTGGAGTTAATGATAAAAAGAATCCCCAAACTGCTGCATCTTCGGTGAATGCTCCCGCTTGACCTGCTGCTAATAGTCCAAATGATGCTAGGAAAAGCAAGAACCATTTAGTTCCACCCTTAATGATGTCCTCGCCAATTGCTGCAGCTTTGAGCTCTCTTGCACCTAGCCGTGGTGCAAGTATCACCCAGTACAGCATTAAGGACAGTAATCCAAAAATAAGCGCTGGACTTGTCTGAAATGTTGTTTCATTTGCCATAGTGCTCCATGGTTTCCAGACATCAATACCACGTTCATTTCCTAGAGGCCCAAAGAATATTGCAGTTAGACCCAATGCAAATGTTAAGGCTCCAGATAGTGTGAACGCTAATTTTGCTTTCTCTGTGCTTCTTGCATACTCTCGAATTGAATCAAATGAAGCCTGCCAAAATAGAAAACTAAATAGTTGACCTATCAATAGTATTGCATAAGCTGCATAGATAAGAATTGGACTGATCGCTTGACCTATTGCCAGTAATGGGATAAATAATGAATTGAGTGTACCTGCAAGAAATCCGATCCATGTTTTACTAGCATCTGTGTATATGGATGCTAATAGCTGCCAAGCAATTACGAAGAACCCGCCTAGGAAATAGGTTTGAGTTAGGAAACCCTGAATGAGTGATTCAGCAACAACTCCAAGAAATGATGTCGGTATGAGAAAAGCAGCTGCGGCAGCGACAACAAACCCTATCCATATAATATTCATTAGTCCTGATCCTAGGAAGTTCCTAAGGTTTTTGGAACCAATAGCTTGAAACAATAGAGAAATGGCCATCAATGCCATGAATACTGCTATATAGATGGAATACATGGAGTCCCCTCCAAATACCCATCCAAATGGTGAAACAGATACAACTTGATATTCAAGCGCTGAAATTGGGACTAAAGTTTTCCCTATAATAAGACCAAAAACAGCTGCAATCACACCAAAGATATTCCCAAGAGCAGCTATTTTTCCTAATTTATCACTTGGTTGACCCATTGTTTCAATTTCAGAAGTTACTAAACTCATTTCGGCCATTTCTGAATTCCTCACTTGGTGACGGTCACCATCAGTCGCACGATACGAATAAGGGGGGTATAAATGCGTATCGGACAGTGCTTCTCTGTAAGACTTAATACTTCCATCATCTTAGCAATTCTGCAAAGGTGGTCAAAATATGGGCTCCGAATTTGAACTCTATGTGGAAGGGAACCGCATAGAAATGAATGATTTTGTTGCAAGTGTGCTTAGTGATGTACTTATGGCAATTCTATCTAATCTTCGTGGTGTCAAACTAGACAAGATAACTGTAGTCGAGATTCAATAAGTGTTGATATGTGAGGATTGGTCTTATGATGGCTGCATGGAATGGTATGATACTATGGATTGATTTGACTCAGAAAAAATCAAATGTTGAACAAATTCCATCAGAAGTATATGCCAATTTTATTGGAGGGAAAGGACTTGGTGCATATTTGCTATATCGGCACCTCAGTAAAGGCATAGATCCTCTTAGTCCTGATAACATACTTTTCTTTGTGACCGGTCCACTTCAAGGTTTACCAACAGTAATGATTGGAAGATGGACACTGGTGACAAAGTCTCCTCTAACTGGATTGTTCCTGGACTCCCATTGTGGAGGACCCTTAGGTCGTGAGATTAAAAACTCTGGATATGATGCCTTAGCTGTTACAGGGAAATCAGATACACCTATCACAATATTAGTTGAAGATGATGATGTGAGTTTTGCAGATGCTCAACATCTTTGGGGTAAAGGCACTCAAGAAACAACTCGATTACTTCATGAGAGTTCACCAAAGGACTCTGCTGTCTATGTAATAGGTCCCGCAGGTGAGAATTTGGTCTTAACTGCAACAGGTTGTTGTGAGTTCGCACATCAAACAGGCCGCGGAGGAGTTGGCGCAGTTCTTGGCTCGAAGAATCTCAAAGGTATCGTCGTCAAAGGAACTCGAAAATTGAGTGTGGCTGATTCTAGTGCCTTTAGTGAAATTCGAAAAGCAGTAACGAAAAAATGGAACGATAAAGTTGATTATGACTTCAAAGATTATGGGACAGCTACACTTGTTGAAGTTGCAAATGAACGGGGTCAATTTCCAACTCGGAATTGGCGGAATACCTATTTTGAAGGATATGAGTCTTTAACACCTGACCAAATGAAAAAATGGATTATTGGCAACCATCTTTCGTGTCCTCATTGTATTATTCGATGTACACACTCTTACAAGACCCTAGATCCCAGTAATCCTGAAACAGAGGTTGAAGTCACTCCTGAGTATGAAACCTTTGGACTATGTGGAGGAAATCTTGGAATCAGCGATGCTCAATCTGTTTTTCAATTAGCATACTTAGCAGATGATTTAGGGCTTGATACAATTAGTGCAGGTTCTTCAATAGGATTTGCTATGGACGCATATGAAAGCGGTATTCTTGAGGAACATGAGATTGGATTCCCTCTTCGATTTGGTGATGGCAAAGCGGCCTTAGAATTAATGAGGATGATTGCATTCAAGAAAGGGTTTGGAGAGGTGCTAGCAAAAGGAGTTCGGATTGCTGCGCAGGAACTAGGTCGTGATTGCGATAAACTCGCGGTACATGTGAAGGGTTTGGAAACTGCAGCATGGGACCCAAGAGGACGAAGAGGTTTGGGCCTTTCTTATGCAACAGCAGATGTTGGAGCAAGTCATCTTCGAGGATGGCCGCAGACAACTGAAAAACCCGATAAATCAGCTCTTGATGTGATCGAATCGATGGTTGTTGAAAGAGATACAAAGATTCTCACAGACTCATTGGTTGTTTGTCATTTTACATGGCACTTTCCGTTGACAAGAGATGAGAAGATACAGATGTTAAATAGTGCAACAGGACTCAACTATGATGATGATAAGGTTTCGAAATTTGGTCAGCGGGTTGAAACTCTCATTCGGCTATTCAATATCAACGAGGGAATATCACGTAGCGATGACATCTTGCCCTCACGATTTTGGGAACACGAAACAATTGGACCTTCAAAAGGCATGGCATCATTTATCACTAGGGATGATTTTGAACGGAGTCTTGACTCATACTATGAACTTAGAGGTTGGAGTATTGATGGCATTCCCACCAAGGAAACCATTAAGAAACTTGGATTGAGACAACTAGTTAAATAGAATACTATTCGAAGACACCTGGTCGGAAGTCCTTACGAAGGTATACTTCTTTGCGTTCTTCCCTGAAACCAGATTCTTCGTATAGGTCGAAAAGGTCAGCTCTAGACACATCAAACACCGCATCCAGTGCTCTAAGACCTTTTTCAACTGCAATCTCATTGGTTTTCTCCAGCATTTTACTTCCGAGGTCTGTTTTTTCAAGTTCATCTTCGATTTCAAAGTGTCGAATGAATCCTATACGTCCCACTGCTGGGTCTCTTGCAATGTCGAGTTTAAGTGCTGCAACAACCATTCCTCTGATGACAGCTATAACAAACATAGTTTCACTACTCGCGCCGACCGGAGTGGCTGCTGAATGATGTATTAATTGCTGGAAATTCTTTCCTTCACGGACATAGAACTCTTCAATTAAAGATCTGTCTTGTGCTGTTGCTAGTCTAACATCGATTTCCATTCAAGACACACCTCAGGATAATTGCAGGTCTGTATAAAAATCAGATAGAAGTGTTTTGCTTAGGACCAATTTGATATAGCTTCATCAGTATATTATGAACAGAGTGAACTACATTGGGTACCGATAATGACACATCATCCGATATGCTTCTTCCACTTATCCTAGTTGTGTGTCTGATACTCCTTCTTCTAGCTTTGGCTATTATCTACATTCCAAGAATCATAGGATGATGGAAATAGCAGCTCATCATTTCATTAAACGATATATTTCATCTATGTTCTTTGTGAATTCACTATCTGGATGTCTAAGAGTCACAACATATCGACTTCCTGCTTCTATGAGAAGTGGAAGTAATGGGATGATTGTTGCTACAGTTGTCTTGAATTTCTGTTCAACCTCTGAGATGATTGCCTTATTCTCATAAATTCCTGGCTTCTTGTTAATAATTATCCTAATATCTGGCACCTGCAGCTTTCTAGCAACACTAAGTGTTGCAGCTGTACCCAGTAAATCTTGTTCATCAATTCTGGCAACAACGAACAAGTAATCCGCAGTAGCCATCGAGAGTAGTGTTTCTCTATCTAATCCTGGATGTGTATCGATGATTAAGTAATCCAAATCTTTTTTCTTGATGACATCCGTAAATCCTTTCTTGAGATCTCCAACCTCATAGCCCTCTCGAAGTATTCTTGTGATATCAGTTGCTGCCATTGAGCTTGGAATTAGGAATAGCTTGCCTCTTTTAATGCTCAGTCTTTCAGTGAGGTCTATACAAGCATCAGTGATATCACAGGACCCTCTGAGGTAGTCATTAAGAGTATACTTCATCTTCTCCCGCCCCAATCCAAAGATAACATGGATTCCGGGTGATGCCATATCTGTGTCCATAACAGCCACTCGTTTCCCATCCAATGCTGCTGCAGCAGCTAAATTTGCTGCTATGTTTGACTTCCCAGTACCGCCTCTAAAGCTATGAATTGAAATTATCTTACCTGACATGACTAAGCATCCTCTCTTTCAACCAATCTACATGATTACCAAGAGTACGAAGGACTTCCAATATTCTTTGTGCTGGTATCTCCGATCTTTCTGAAATCTCTCGAAGTGATAAACTTCCATTACAATATTTCCAGATTGAATCAACAATATCAAAGTCTCTTTTCTTGATTCCTATGACCTCGAGGTATGCAACAAATCTCTCATCTCGGTCCTCCATCACTGGAAATAATTTTGAGATTCGAACAACACCCTTTGCTATCAGTTGCGCAAGTATTTCATCAGCCTGTTCTCTGATTAACCCGCTTGCTTCGACTACTTCAGCAACCGTGGACGTTTTATCAATGGAATTTACCAACCGAAGAGCTCCCACTTGCACGCTCTCGGAGAATGAGGATAAAGACATCTTGGTTTCACGTCGAATGTCTTCAATCGGGATTGCCGCTTCAACTGCATCATAATCATAGAATGAGATTGGTCCTTCAATTTTATCTGGTTCAAACTTTCTCGCATTCTCAAAACTAGTAAGTTGTAGAAGCGAGGTGAAAGGATTTACCAAATCCAAGTACGTCTTCTCTGCCATTCCCAGTTTTACTATAAAAGCAGAAACTCCTTTTTTTGGAATCTGCATGAATAAAAATGAAGTTCCTTTCTCAATACTTGAATGGTCCCTCATTTCCACCTTCTTCTTAATTGTAGGCAAGAAATCAAGAACCGCTTCCAATTCATATGCTCTTAGATTTGATACAGCCACATGACCATCGAATGTAACCATACCTCCTCTGAGAATGTCCCGGTTAACCTCAACTTCTGATAAAACACGTTTTAGTGTGTTCAGATCTTGTGCGGGCAAAAGAATCGTCTTGTAACGACGTGCTAAACCTGGAATTCCATCAAACTTCTGCAAAATCACTTCAACTGTGTCTGCAAAAGGTCTGAATTTCTTAGATTCTGGGAGTTCTCTCCTGAGTTCTGAATAAAACATGCTTACAAATTGCTCTGCAAGGTCTTGAAGAATAACTCTGTGAATCTCTCCACTATCTTCCTCTGATACGAGAGCAATAAAGTAGAGGTCTCCCTTTTTTTCCCAGACCAGCTTATTTTTTGCAAAAGACATGACCGTAATTCTATCTTGGCTCACTTCCTGGGCAAAAGAATCAACAGCTGAAAGAAATGCAGCTGTTAGCTCATCAAGCCTCCGAGTTCCACTTACACTATAGTGGAACAAGAGAATTCCCCCTTCACGGAGTATGATGATTTCTTTAACCAAGGAGGTGACCTCCTTTCAACTCGGTAGCATCAGGAGGAACACAAAGCCACTTAATACCTTTGTCAGAAATTAATTGGTATCAGGTCAAGGCTCTAATTCATCAATTAGTCCCGTTACCTCAACTAGCCTCCATTCCACTTCATCCCCCAACTTTTCAAGCACCTCATAAAGTTGTTCTGGGACGACACCTAATCGTTCACTCACATCTACAAGTGAACGATCGCCATTGCAAAGGGATTTTGCACGGTCGAGTAATTGATAGTCTTTACTTGGTAATCCAATCAGATCAAGGTATGCATCGAAGCGAGAGTCTTTCTCATGAAGCAGTGGACAGAGTTTTGATACCCTAAGTAACCCTCTAATCGCTAGATATTCGATTATTTCGGATATTTCAGTTTCAGAGAGACCCAAGTTTCTACTGATATCGTAAATTGAAGTCATCCCATCTATCGCTGAGAGAACTCGATTTCCCGAACTACCAAGGTCTCTATGAAACTCATCAAGAAATCCTCCAGTTTTTATCGCATTATCCAGATTGTTTTTCTTTATCTCTGGAATTACAAATGCACTTAGACTTGACATTACAACCAAAATACCCTCGTAGTATGAAAATACTCCCCGAACATCATTCTCGAAATCCATGAATACATCAAGAACTGGGATGTCCATTTTCAACTCGCTCTGATATCTGAAAACAAACCTATTGGTTAGCTCTCTCAGGACAACTCTCAATACTTTCTCTGAGGAACCAGATTCAACCAAGAAGATGAAGAGATAATCTGTTCCAAATTGCTCATAAAGTAGTTCTGAACCTTCGAATGATAATCGTTGAATCGATTTTTCTCCAAACTCGGTCGCAAAGCTAGTAATAGCGCTAAGAAATCCAGATAATAATTCATCCAGTTTTCGCTTGTCTACATTTGAAAAGTGAAAGATTGGTGTACCTCCACTCGTTAGGACCATGAATTCCTGAACGCCGAGTTTATCGACCAAATATTATCTCTCCTAGTTTTGTCCACATTCTCAATCGTCTTTAACATATCGCCGATGAATTTGTTATATTGCCCGAAACATCCATAACCAGTTAATGATTCGCAGACTGTGAAAGGTGGATTTGGACTTGCTGGAGTATCGAGATTTTCCGTTTAAGACTATGGTCATCTATGTGTTGTTAGCATTCCCCTTTGCATTCTCCATATATGTAATCACAGGTCTCCTGACTGGATCTCTGTTTAGTTACATTGCTATAACACCATTCCAGCATGCCAATCTGCTTGGTTATGGAGCTCTTACTGCGACAATTGCTCTACCTCTCTCAGGTTTGCTAGTTGATCGTGTTCGAAAACATAACCTTCTGATGTATATAGCGGCATTAATCCCAAGTTTTGTTGGAATTCTCAGTGTCTTGGATATTATACCTGGATATGGAAACATCTACCCAATGTTGCTTGCCACTAGTACTTTTGGTTGCCTTACTTTGATGCTGATATCTTGGTCCGTGCGTATCAATCAAAGTGTCGTTCTTCGCTTTCGAGGGAGAACGGTATCAATCTTCCTTGCAATAGCAATTATTGTGTACAACATCTTCGAATCTCTTAGGGGTTTTCTTCTGTTTCCAATTGTCTTGAATACTATTACTCTCCCTGCTTTCATAGCATTAATCGCAATTTTATTATCAGCTTCTTTCAGACCATGGAAAGTTGCTCGTGCATCACTCACGATAGCTGGCAGCTCATTCAGATATTTCATACCAATGACGCTCATTTTAGGAGCTCATCTGCTTTGGTACACTGTCACCAAACTGGAACTAGGTCTTCCTGATCCTATGTTCATATCGCTTCGTCAAGCTGCATCTTATGGCTATCTTGAGATGGTGCCCTTTGTTGTTTCAATACTGCTTGCTGGTGTCATGTCAGATCGTCTTGGACGAAAAACTGCATTTCGTTTCGTAATTCTCCTTATGGGTCTTTTAACCATCTTTGGTTCTTCATTATATGAACTCGGTTATCTAGATTTTCTGCTGTTTTCAGAGAGAATTGTGGAAGGTTACCTGTTAGGGCTATGTCTGTTGTTGATATGGCCAGAACTAGGATCTGTTAAAACAAAGGGATTCCGTCTATCGATATATTGGTTCTTCTTTCTAGGCTACATGACATTGTTTTGGGCGTTGGATTTCAATGTTGTTGTGTTTGGTGTTACCTTTAGTGCTCCAAGTTTGTTACCTACAATAGGAGGCCAGGTTGCTATTCTATTATCTCTTGGAGCTCTCTATTTAACTGGACCTTTGCCCACAACACTTGGGAGAGAAATTGAGATGGAGGACCTCGACCTAGATTTTGATGAACGCCAAGTAAAGAAAACAGTCGACGCGTTTGTTAGAGCTGATGACTTTGCTTCGATCAAAAGCCAGATTGACATCATAGATGCAAGCACTGACCTTAGTGATAGTGAGATGGATGCTATTCTTGGGGAGGAGTTAAAGGACATGCTCCCTTTGAGAAGAGTTGATGGAATTGGTGCAAGTTTGGAGAAGAAATTGAATGCGGCGGGATATGAATCCGCCGCACAACTAGCTGGCGAATCCGCTCAGAGACTAGCCCAGAAGATTGATGGGCTTACTATTGATCGAGCTGAGAAGATTCTGAAGAATGCTCGAAAGGTCGTAAAGAAGACTGTGAAGAAGAAGAAGTAGCATGGAGACTACTTTGGTTTATCCATTAAAGCAGTCTTGGTCTTTACTTTACCTTTTGAAACATGTGGGTTCCTGAGTACAGAATCTCCAGCCTTTTCTAGTTCTCGAATTTCATCAGCTAGCTTTGCCGCTGCGCGCATCATCTCATGACCAGCTGCGACAAGCGGAATATAATCCTCTGCTTCTTTTGTCTTGAAGCACCCCTTAGTTGTAACCTCCGCCACTGCTTCTGAGATAGTAAGAGCTGCAATGGCTTTAGCCTTGGCATACGGATTCTTGAAGTATCCACACTTGACAATCTCTTCAGCTGTAAGTTTTACCAGAGGCATCTTGGGAGTTTCGCCAGCTTGAATAGCTGCGATAACAATGTCTAACTCATGCTGTATTGCTCTTACTACGCCTGTTATTGATAGAACCTTGATTGCGTCAGCATTGAACAATGACATCTCCGTTGGATCAAGGAATTCTTTCTTTGCTCCTATCATTGAGTCAGCGGGAATCACAATGAATCCCTGGCCATCTAAGACATATGGTTGCTTCTTTCCTTCATCATCTTTCTTGTAGAATGCTTTTTCTGCAGGACCATCTGAGATCGATATTGTCGGAAGTTTGGCTTCAGCTAACATCTCTCTCACCTTGGTTGGTCCGGGCAGAGCAGCATTTGGACTTACTATTAGTACAAGATGAGGTGCCCATGCTATTAAAGACTCAGCAGGACCTATACTCGATTCCTCGTCCATCTTTGCACCGCTTGTAAAAGCTCGAACATTGATATCATCTCGTTCTGCACGCTCATCAAATATTAGATCAAGAAGTGGTGCTGAAGCAATAGCACCAAGCTTGATAACTCCTACATTTATTGTGGTTTCTGACATTTTGTCATCTCACTCCTTTGTGACGCAGCTCAATGCTCGACAAAACTGTTGTGGTTCACCATTTTGGATAATAAGCTAGCCCAGTACCCGCTAAAAGGTCTGGGCTTCTCAGGTGCTTTCCACATGATGCACAACGAAAAACAATCTTGGGATCATTTGAAGCGGTGCCACATTTATTGCACAGTGGTTCCACATCAATAATCGCGAGTTCTTTAACTTTTACAGGTTGTTTACAGCTTAAGCATGTAATCTCCGCAATATCATCAACTAGTATTGCATGAAATTGATCACTGCACTTTGGGCAGAAGAGTGTGTAGACTTTATGTAAATCGTTGGAGTCACAGTGGGGACAATGTAGCTCTATCGATAAATCTGATTCACCACATTGCCTACATTCAACACGTCGTCCATAGGTGCGCGATTCAAGTATCCCTTCATCTTCCAGGTCTTTCAAAATTCTGACGATTTCATCATCATCATTACCAAAGTAGTCTTGCGCTTTAGGATATCTAACTGATGCACGTAGCACATGCCTTGGTGTGATTGCAGGTACTCTTTTGTCTGACATATCCTCGACAAGCTTCTTTACCTCCGGATTCGTTAAGAGTTCAGCTCCACTTGTTTCGTCAATTAATTCATGGAGTAATTCAAAGGCACGTTGAAGCTCATTGTCCCACCTGTCACTATTGAAATCAATATATTTCACAAGTCTAAGGAGATTCCGCTCAATGGTTGTAGTGTTCTCTCCATCATCCAGAAGGACAGCTATACAGTTTGGAGGTTTCATATAGGAAATCGTTAATCCGCGAGGTAATTTTGAATACCCCACTTCAGCCTCTCGATTCACTCCATGACCCATAAAGATGATTAATGCTTCTTCACTCGTCAAAGGGTCTGTTTCAGGATATGACCTGCCAACCGAAGGGCCGAGATTGTCATCCCACCATATCGAATGAATCGCTTTTGGCACTATTGCTTCCCCTATGTCTTGCTAGTCCCATTGTAGACAGAGTTCTTCATAATTTGAACAAACATCCTGTCTTATCAGCCTATGCCATACAAATACCCTATATGTTTGTTGTAGTGGATGTCAATCACCGAAGGGTATAAAACTACACCAAGAAGTTCGAGCGGTCAATAAGTCCACATATAGACAATATTAGGAAGTTAGTCAGATGGTTTCATCGAAACTCCGCAACATTGCAATTGTAGTTATGCTGGCATGGTTTGTTCTTTCACCTTACGTTTTGAACACAAATAATCTCAGTCATTCCTATGATAGAATTGCCATTATGGAGCCTGCAGCTCCGACCATTTCTGGACCTAGCACTTACCAGTTTGAGAATGGAACCATTGGCCGTACAATTGTCTATCATGCAAGTGATCCAAATCCCAAGAATTATAGTGTGACAGCTGAAGGTGTCAGGTTAGACTATGGATTTTGGGAGGGTGGTGCTATCACAGTATATCTTGCTTGGCTCTATCAAAATAATCTGGTTGATACACTTCCTAAAGAAATCACAATGGTCTGTACTGTCTTTAACCAAGAAGGCGAGAATGCATCAGCGACAACCATCATTACAATCATCCTGGATGAAACTGCACCAATTATTGCACAACCAAATAATATTACATATGAGGCTGGGAGTTTTGGACATGAGATACGCTGGAATATTACTGAATCAAATCCTGACTTCTATAATGTATCCAGAATATCAAATGAACCTAGCAGTAATGAAAGCGTCATTGTATCTGGACCTTGGGATGGTAGAAATATTACCATCAATGTGGATGGACTGAACGCATCTCGTTGGTATCTATATTCTTTGTTCGTGAATGATACATTTGGTCGAAATTCTTCAAGTTATGTGAATGTCACAGTTGTACCTGACTTGACATATCCGACAATAACGTCTCCCGATGATATTGCTTATGAGTTCGGTGATGAAGGGTACGATATTACATGGCATGCATATGATAGTAATCCAAAGAACTACACGGTTAAAGCAGTCATACTCTATAATGATACTTCGTATGGGAATGTATCTGAATTTCACACTTTCCTAGATATAGAAGTACCTGATTGGACTTTTAGTGATCCTGAGGGAGAAGATCTTGTTATTGACATTGATGGACTTTTCCTTGGTAACTATACAATCACCCTTACGCTCTTTGATGATTTTGGCAGAATGACAAATGATTCAGTCAATGTAACAATCTACCCTGATATCCGAGCTCCTATCATTACTTCCTCTGGTGATCTCTCTTACGAGGAAGGATACACAGGTTACGACATCAATTGGACAATCCAAGAAAGCAATCCTAAATCATTCAATCTCACACTCAATGGAGAAACTTACGATAATGGCACTTGGCGTGGAGAGGAATATGTTTTGAATGTAGATCGTTTTCCAGTTGGTATCTATCTCTATAATATGACATATACTGACTTCTTCAATCAGAGTGCATTCTCTTTGATAGAGGTTGAAGTCACACCAGATGCACATCCACCAACAGTTGCACAAGTGCGTGCAATCCAAACCTACTCAACTCCTACAAGTAATAATCTCTCGGTCGTTGCGTATGTATGGGACTTGAACAATATCAGCGATATAGAGATTCAATGGGGTGTTGGTGATCCTGAGTCTGTTGACTTTGAATTCGAAACTGAAAATATGAACCAGTCTGAGATTGTGAATATTTTCACAGTTGCACTTGGCGAGTACTCTCACGGTGTTGTGGTTTGGTTCAAGGTCGTTGCACAGGACAATTCATCCGTTCAGCTTATCTTCGATACAGGCTGGATTGCAGTGGAGATTATACCTCAGGGAATTGACAGAGTACCTGCACTTCTATATGCAGTGGTTGTGATTTTTGGTTCTCTGTCCCTATTGGTAATCCTTGTTCTGTATTTCAGAACCAAGACAAGGTAAGTACTCTAAACCTTCAGAATCCTCAGAACCTGTGTTGGAACTAGGTTACGGTTTTCTGTTGTCAGTTCAATCAGCTGAACATCACTCCTGGACCTAATTTCATTGAGAAAGGGATGTGTTCTTTGTTGGATTGTACCAATGACTCGTTTCGTTTCTAAGCATTTACGAACCTCAACTTCGAAGTTCTCTGAGAACAGTTCCATTTTGGCAATTTCATCAATGATGATAAATCGACCTGATGTACGTGCCATTTCCAACTCAGGCACAATGATAGAATCTATGTCATTTATGTTAACCCTATACTTGCTTACTTTCGGACCATGTTCCAGATTCACATGCGCCAAAGTTCCGATCTTACCAGACAATGTTTCGATTGCAAAGCCAATCCGTTGCCCTCCCACTCTGATTTCTCTGGACCAAAAACCCGCTGTACTTACTGGATTGAGTTGGTCAACCACAATCCTGATTGCTGTAGTCTTACCTGTTCCAGGTTTTCCAGTGAGTAGTATGTTTTTCTCCAGCATATCAGGAACGCCTCACCCCATTTCTTTTCTAATAACAATTAATAAATCGTATAGCATTGATGTACAAACTCCTCCAATCTAATCCGTTCTCCAATTGCCGGTGGTACTGATAGTGAAACCAATAGGAACCATTACTATGTGTTTTTCTCATATTGATGAAGATACACGAGGCATCCTCGAAACTATCATGGATGAGGCAGTGAATTATAGTGATTTTGCAGAAAGGTTGGCCAAGCGAGTGCTCTCTGAAAAAGTATCTCCATTGCTGGAGTATCTAGCAATCTTCTTTCTATATAATATTAATAACTACAACCTCATTTATGAGTTAGAGAAAGAACGAAAAGTCCCAAACTTGGCTGAACCCTTGATCCTGACCATTTGGGCTATGAAGGGTGAGAGTGCAAGTTGGGAGGAGATGAGGACATCGCTTCATTATGCCATTAGTGATGCTCCCAACGATTGGTTTGCAACTCACTTGTACTTGAATTGGAGAATCAAAATTAAGTTTCTATATCCAGAGGCTGATGTTGACATCAGACCAATTGATATTATCACCTCAAATGTGAATGAAAATAAGGAATTAGAATGCTTCAAATCGTATTTGTATTTAATCGAAGCTGATACATATAGAATGGGGCGAAAAACAAGAGAGGAGTTAATTGTACTAAAAGAAGCACTTGAAACAGCACGCACATTCGATGACCAAGTTATAGAAACTGCAATCCAAACTCGAATCGCTAACCGTTTGAAACATACGAATCTCAGGGCTGCACTTGATCTACTTTACTCAACGAAGGAAAGGTGCGAGTACTTAGGATTTAGAGATGCAAATCTAATTGTCTTGGGAGAACTAGGTCATATCATGACATTGCGAGGTGAAACCAACGGAGGACTCGAAAAATACCTTAAAGCCCTTTCAATGCGAGAATATGAAGATGTTAAATTTGACGTCCTGAAATTTATCTCTGCATTCTACTATAATCAGATTGGTGAGGGAGAAAAAGCCCTAGAATTTATGACTACAGGATTTGACATAGATTACTTTAAACATCGAAGACTTTCATACCCAATTATTCAATCTGCTTGGGCTCTAATCAATCTTGGAAGAAAAGATGAGGCAAAGAAAAAACTTGCAGTTGCTCATAAAATGATGCTGAAGTCAGCAGATAATACCATGTTCGTATTCTATCATATGGTGGAGGGCATCTTGGACAAAGAAGAGAATGACCTGACTGCCGCTGTCCAATGTTTCGAAGAAGTTCTGAAATCTCATCAAGAGGATCCTAATCTAATGATTGAGAACATCTGTCTTCTCAACCTCACTGAAATTGAAATCGCCTTACTGGATGAAGAATCTACAATGAGTAAATTAGATGTATCAGGACCTTGGATGCAGAGGCTGTTCGAGCATGCAAAAACAAACGACCTTCCAGGTATCGAAGCGCGAGCTCTGATTCTCCAAGCGAGTCTTCGTCAAAAACAAAGAAGATATGACGACATGCACAAAATATTGAAGGATGTCAGTAACATTGCGAATCAATATCCTAGCATGAGATATCTCAAGAATATCATCAATTCTACATTTCCGGATTTAATCACAAAATGAATCAATCATAGAATCTGAATATTACGCCTTCAGAGTATCAGCGACGATTTCCTTAGCAGAGTCTTGGATCTTCTCGATCTTAGAGATTTCCGCCTTTAACTGCTTGAAATTCTCCTTTTGACCGTACAGTACTTTCGCGATAATAGATGCAATAGCTTCAGATCTACTTTTGAAGATGTCAAGTTTCACAAGCGTGTCTAACATATCAATGAGTTCATCATTAAGACGAGTCATAACAGGAGCGCCACGTTTCGAATCTACTCCTTGTGTGGATAATTCTTCGAGTAGCTCGTCTTTCACCTTGTGAGAAGACTGTTCTTTCTTCTTCTGAACCAACCGTGACGACCTCCAAATATCACTTTTAATTACGCGAAACATTCTTATATATATATAATGTAACTATAAATTTGAATTACCAGTAATTAAATTACATAGATGTTTATCCATGCGTATTGGAGGAGAGCAATTGAAAACTAGAATAATGAGATATTCAGGACTTTTGATTGTCGTACTCTTCGTATTCGCTTTATTCCCTCAATCCGCAGCAACTGATGAATGGAGTGAATACTTCGAGGGCGATATGGATGGTTGGACTGTACAATCAGGAAATTGGACTGTTACACCGGATGGGACACTAGAGGTAAACTATCTTTTTCAAGACGTAAGAAATCGAATTTGGCATAATAGCTCGCTATACGAAGGAGCATGGAGTTTTGATGTATATCATCCAGATGCTGACACTTATTATAAAACTACCATCTTTTTTATCGCCAATGAAACCGAGTCTGGTCTAATCTATGGATATGTAATTCAATTCGACGTGAATACAATCTCGCTTCTAAGACGTATGGGTAGTAATACAGCAAATTATTGGTTAGGTAGCATAGAAACTGAGGGTCTTGAAAATACATGGACATCTATAGATGTGAGTCGAAATTCGACTGGCGGTTTTGATGTATATGTTAATGCGACATCTTTCCCTACTGATCCTGATTTTTCTGCTGTAGATACAGAATATAACTACTCCGAGCGATTTATCCTTGAAGCAAGGGTTCCTGTGGAAGGTGCGCAATTCGACAATATCGTGGTTGATGATGAACCAATTGAGAGAGCTCAGATTAATGATCATACAACTCCAACTACGCCAACCGGAACTACGCCGACCGGTGTTGGAACCCCACTTGATATGACTCTACTCTTTGTTGGAGGCGGAGTCGCAGGAGTAGTCATCATTGTTGCTGTGGTATTCATGAGAAGACGTTAGATAGAAAGACAGAGTGAGAGTTAGAACTTCTCACTCTACCTCTTATCATGGATCTACCTAATGAGGTGACTTTAATTTATACCTCTTGTTCATCTTAGAACGCGCTGTGTTTATCACTGCTTGAAGCGCACTATCATCTATCTTTTCTGCTTCAATTATTCCCTCTTTTACTGCTAACTTCAACGCTTGTTCTCCTTGCTTGCTTCGGACTATGACAGTAGTCCATCCGTCATCAGAACCAATATTTCCACATGAAAGATCCGAATTTATCCCAGTGAAGTCTGTACAATACGCGCACGAGGAAGATGCAATATAATCTAGGTCTTTAATTGGCCAATTCTTTGTTTCCCCGTCAACTGTGACCATGAACTCTCCCTTAGCAATTGCAAACCTATCCACTTTCTTGATGTCGATACTCTCTTTCTTTAGGAATCCTGCTAGCCCTTTGTAATCAAATGACTCCATACAAAACAGACTCACTTTGAATGCAGTAGGTGGTTTAGAATCAACATTAAAGACGCTTCCAGGATGTGACTGCAACCTATGTATTGCGTCAATATTGCATGCAGTTCCAACCACTCCTATGTTTGAAAGGTTCTCTTTGAAGCAGTTCACCATTTGCTCTATGACTTGCGCATGAGTGTAGAATGTTCCTCCTGATGTCAATAGCTCATCTTTTGTTGCAACTTTCTTTGCGGCAGGTAACCATAGATTATCATCAGAGTGTCCAACAACAATGGCTGCCTCTATCAATTTCTTCTCGAGCATTGTTCCTAGAATTGCTGTGACTGCTCCTCCATCTTGCCGTTTGTGATCGTTGAGTGCCCTCACCTTCCAGACATTGCTATACTCACCAATAATATCAGTGTCAAGAATAGCTGTCCTTGGGCACATAGCATAGCAAGTTCCGCAGGCTATGCACTTACCAGTCAAGACAGGAACATACTTGCTCTCAACCCGCTCTCCAGTAATAGCATCAACAGGGCAACCAGCAACACAGGAACCACATTCTACACAGGCTCCTGTCTGAATTATCTCCCGTTCTAGTTTCTTAAACGCATACCGCTTCGTGTTTTCTTTTAGCCACTCCTGGCTCAATTCTACTGCAGTCTTATGGTTTCTTGTCAATCCGATTCCCTCACGGAACGATGGCACAATGAAGATTTGGTGCTATTTAGAAATGCCGGAAATTGCTCATTACAAAGATATATCAAGATGAAGCAAGCGACAGCCTTTGATTGAGATGAAACTATCCTCTGACCAAATCGATATGTTGCTTGTGGCTAGTGAGCGCCAAGTATGCGTAACTGATGAATGCTGTGTTCAACTGGTTGCCATTGCTGATCTACCTAGCAGATTTGGAGAGTTTCAGATTGCTGGTTTTGTCAGTCCCTGTGATGGAAAAGAACATACTGCAATCATCAAAGGCGACATTGTAGGGAAGGAAGGTGTTGTCACTAGGGTCCATTCTGAATGTTTGACCGGGGATGTTATGGGCAGTCAGCGTTGTGATTGTCGTGACCAATTATTAGAATCACTGAAGATCATTGAGAAAGAGGGTGAAGGTGCTCTCCTCTATCTTCGACAAGAGGGAAGGAATATTGGGCTCACTGAAAAAATTAAAGCATACGCTCTTCAAGACCAAGGTCTTGATACAATAGATGCAAACATACACCTAGGATACAAACCTGATGAACGTGATTATGGAATTGCTGCGAACATTCTCAAAAACTTGCAAGTGAAATCCATCAAGCTATTGACAAACAACCCTGAGAAGATACGTCAACTATCTGATGCAGGAATTACAATCGTGGAACGTCTTCCACTTATTGTTGAGCCCACTCAGTATAGCAAGGCATACATAGAAACTAAAGCCAGACGCTCTGGGCACTTGTTTGGAGAGTTTGCTGACACTCACGATATTGATGAAATTCAATCAATAAACCCCGATGAACTAAGCTAATATGATTATGTCTAAATCATACTAATTTCCTAGTATTTTCATTGTTGCTACATGCTCTTTCAAAACATCTTCTGAGTTGTCTGCCTTTACAAACACAGGAACATTGTCAAGACCTGTGGCTATGTAGCTTGATAATAACCACGAGCCTGGTGGGAATTCAAGAGTCTTGTCCAGAATGCTCAGGTCAATTTGAAAAGAGCTACTTACAACTGTTCTATCATAGGGTCTAGGAAGGGTGCCCACAAAGAAAGTGTGGAGTTGCTGCATAATGTTTGTATTAAGATAGGCAATTCTCTGAGTAGCAATTGCACCTCCAAGGCCATACTTTCTGCCTTGTCGGAGGAGTTTCTCAACTGCATGACTACAGCGTTCAAGTTGACCACTGGCTTTGTTAGGGATGAACTCTTGAGCCTCATCGAACACAAAGAGTATTTGTGGTTTAATCTCAAATCTTCGCTTTCGGTATTTTAGAGCCGCGCTAGTTAGTCTTATGACTAAATCTCGTAACATTTCGGGATCTGCAAGTGAAATGCAAATTACTCGTTCTGGTCCTGAAAACATATTCAGAATATCTTTTACAGTAACTCCAGTAGTCATTGCTTTATCTGCTCTAGCTAAGCTTCGCTTTAAGCTATCCCGAGTGGTAGCCCATGCATATACTCCAGAGCTGCTATGGACATTAAATGTTTCAACAGCACTTTTCGCTGTAAGAGCAAACTTGTCAATGAAATCATTGTCTAGCTTCTCGCCTGCAGTTTTATTGTTATTTTCCATCCAATCTGCAACAAAGTTTAGCACTTCATCAATAGCTTGAATATAATGAGGTTTGTCTAGAGATTGAGCAGTCTTCATATCTTGTATCTCTTCCAAAAGACCTCCAAATGTGGGAACAGCAGTCAGGGGTTGATTGTAGAATGTGACATGGCCATCTTCGTATAATTTTCTCAAAATATTGTTTGCAGAATCATCATCTTCAAAATCTCGCGGTTTCACTATTGATCGTGCAAAATGATCTGCAGACTTTGCTTCCTCCTCCAAAATGACTTTGCAAGAAATCTTTGGATCTGAAATGACATCTGAGAGAAGAAACGGATATTCGCAACTTATATCGAAAATGATCAGTTTGGTATCTTTTGTGTGATATAATATCCTTCTAAACAGATTAGAGAGGAGATTGCTTTTACCCCCTCCAGTAAAAGAGAAGACACCGAAATGATATCTAAGGAGTTTGTTGAAATCAATGTAGATGGGAACTTGTTCATCTCTCTCAAGAAACATCCTCAGAGTACCTATTCTAGGGGCTTTCTTAGGGTCTGGAGATGTCGTTGATTTTGTGTGAGCTATAGCTTCTTTTACTCGAGAATTGTATATTTTATCGATAGTTTCCATATTAATGACATGCACTCTCTCACCAAGCAATGGATATGAGAACCCCTTCTTGAATTCGAATTCTCCTGCTGAATCAATAACCAAATCATAATTAATTGGAACCGCTGTCATATGAACCATCATGGTTGATTGGTCGTCAGTCGACCAGTCTGGAACGGACTGTTCAATTATCTCCATTTGGAGTGGATAATAATGACTATCATTTACTCCTCCCAATCCATAATGGAGCGGCCAAACTTTACTAATTACCATTACAGTATATCTCTGAATTTTATCCTTTCCTGATTTCTTTGACTGCCCCTTGAAATTTCGTACTGCCAGAAGCATCCCCTCTTCTAGCTGCGCCATTAATTCTTTATTGTATCGTAGTTTAATCCTACAATCATATCTTGCAGCTGAGCCCGCCCATTCTGATGTGTAATTTGCAGCAACAGGAATCACTCGTGCAAGCCTTCCATCAAATGCACCATCAAAATCTGTGAAATATTTCTCATGAGTACTTTCTTGATTGTTCAACACTTGACCTCCTCTCTCTAAAACTACTTAGATAGAATAGAAACTCCCTCAAATCAGGACGGTTGACTAACCACATTCCCGCACTCTCTACCATGCCTTTGAATTGGCTCCAATAATACTTTGCCACCTTGTCTGCTATGTAAAGTGGCTTCAAGTGCCCAAAGAGTTCTGGGATGCTTAAACTTGTCATTGCCTCAAAAAGTGGAATAATGAACGATTGAATTTGATTATTGATCCCTTCATAAAAGACGACTTCTACAGATTCAGGATTGTCCGGTCTATTCTCATAATCATGTTTGAGTATTGTCATCTGAGTTGATTCTTTATCAAACTCGGGATAGATTAGTCTGTCATAGAGCAGAACATTACTTCGTAGTCTTTTATCAGATGCAGCTTGACAGAGCTGAAAGTAGGATTTCGCGAATGTCTTTTCTAAGGATATTTGATTTCTACGAGCTCCAGAAACCAATTCTGGTTTTCTGTCAAAATGGGGAACTATTGTTTTGAATGCTGTATCATACTCAACGGTTGCCCACGGGACTACTAACTTGTCTTTTTCATGTAATGATATCCATTGGAGAATCATTCGATCTGTATCTGGTGTGTCTTGACCCTTTCCTCCGAATGTACCCTTGAATCTTCCTATATGATTCAAGATTGGAAGAACCTGTCTTTTCAAGTCTCTAGCAGATGTATCTTTTGCAACTCCCACAAGGAGAATCTTATTCTCCCAGCATTGTTCGATTGTCAAATATAATGATGCCAGACTAAGAAATGCAAGATCGTTTGTTGTTATCCAGCGACCATCAATCTTGAATCTATCATCGTAAGAAACATTGGGATCTCCAGAGAAAATACGTCCACATACTTCTTCAACAAGCTTTTTGATTCGAACCTTTATGTCTCGATATTTTGGTTTCAAAACAAAGTGCTTATCTTTGCGAATAATCAGCCCTTCAACTTCTCCGGAACCGCGAATGCCCTTTTGGAGTTCCTTATCAAGTCTTGATAGATGATAATCATCAGTTAAACCAAGCTTTCCTGCCAGGTCATCACGTGTCAATGAATTACCTGGTTCTTTGATTAGCTCCATCACGACTCTGGGAAATAAGAATTCGCCCCTAGCTGGTGGTGTGCCTAGATTCAGATTTCCAAACAATTTCCTTGCATAAACCCATTCAGTCTTTGTGAATGGTCTACCATCAATTTTGTGACCTATTAAGCCGCATTCATGATCCAAACTCAATCTAAAATCCGATGTTTCCGCATAGAATGAAGCAATCTCTGAAGAAAAAATCCTGTCTATCAATAATATATCAACAGGTTCTTCTGAGCTAACTAGTTGATATCCTAAATAGAATTCTGCAAGGCCCATCAAGAAATCTGCAAATGCAGAGTTGTCAACAACCCATGCATCAGTGAATGTGATTGAATTGTCAGCATGCCCATCCTCGTCACGTACTAGGAGTGTTTGATCTATCAAAGGCACTTCATTGATGTAGACTGGAAGAACACTCGACACACCAACCCCCCTTTCGAGGTAGTTCTCATCATAAACGACGGATACTCTTCCAATATCTTCAAACTCAATCACTCCATGTGCACTATACGCTCCAGCGAAAAACACAACTAAATCGAAAACATCATGTTTCAAGACAGTCCCATCAATTCCTGCAAATTCTAATTTCCTTTTGCCAAAGAACTTGTCAACGAATGATAAATCGAACTTCTTAGGTATATATGTAACAAGAAGCTTGGAGAGAAATTCATCATAGGTCCCTTTCAATCCCTCAAACTTTAGTCTGTAATCTCCAACCTGTTTCTTTGCTCCACCTAAAAGTAAATCTCCAGTATGCTTCAAGCGACGACCAATGAATGATGATTTGTCGTCATTCATATTACTCCCTCAAGACTCCTTTCAATTTCTATCGTTTCTTATTTGAAGATAAGAGATTTACTCGGATTTGACGAGTGTTTGTGATTCTCCTCTATATTCAAGTTTTACTTTCATAAGAGCATATGTAAGACCCACAACAAGAATCATGCCGGCCATACTAGATAAACTATAAACGGCTCTAAGACTACCGAAGTAATCCCAAAGCAGAGCTCCAATGAATGATCCCACTAATCGTGTAGAACTCATCATAAATTGATAGGTCCCTAGTGCGCGACCTTTCATTTCATTTCTAACACCATTAACTGCAAGAGTCTTTTCAGCTCCACTCCATATTACTATTGGCGCGGCCAGAAAGATGTTCAGAATGACAAGATCAATCAAAGTTTTACCAAATGCAAACATTCCAACAATAGCTCCTGTCGAATAGGTGCCAATAATCAATGCGGCTCTGATGTTCCTGTCAGTTGCTGATCCAAGACTATACATCAACATAACACATGTGAATGACCATGCCCCCCAAGCGAAAGCATACAATGATTCATTGACGCCCCATTCATTGACGACCAAATTTCCCATGTAAGGAAATGCGAAGTTCATGACAAGAACATAACCAAACATTCCAGCAGTGAAAATCCAAAAATTCTGACCCAATCCTCTGATTGTAATAATGGAACCTGCTCTTGCTGTTTCAATGATATCTTTGCCGAGGGTTTCTCTAACACCTTTATACGTGGCTAACATTGCCACCAAGGAACCAATAGCAGCCAACAGATGAAGGTCACCTGCCACAAAACCTGCATTTAGCAAAATTCCAGCAATAATTGGACTCAAGCCATCTACTAAAAATGCTGGTAGGAGAACCATATTGAATGTTCTCGCTGCATTAGCTCCACTTGTTTTTGCTATCTCGTCTGCAGGCATTGCACTTGTCATGATGATGATAAATGCCCAGCCAATCTCGATTATTGCATACTCAATGGGTATTAGTGGCCAGACTGGGAAGAATCTGAGAGCAATTAGTCCGGATGCCATTGGGATAAATGCAAAAATCATAGCATTCTTTCTTCCCATATAATCTGCAATAGGCCCTGAAATTCCATAACCCACGATCATCGCGAAGGTTCCAACTGAAAACGTGAGTCCGATTTGCCATAGTTGGTTCACATTAGCTTCTAGAAAAATCCCAAATTGCCAAACCCATAGGCTCATTGAGAATTGTGCAATTCCGGTTACCAAAGCAAGCCGTCTGAGATTGCTGCTTAACCCAAATCTTTGTCTGTCTTCTGACCTAATTTCGACTATGGACTTGTCTTCAGTGAAACTTCCATAATCGTCATCAGTCATACTTCACTACTCCAGAAACTAAAAATCAGATTGCTATCGTCCTTATGATAATGCCTGTCTGAGCTAGGTTAATGTGACACAACCCTTAAAGTGTGCATTTTTCGATAGCAAAACTGCGTACAGAACTTGGATGGAAACACGCAGTGATAACGCTGGAAGATGCAGACCTACGACTGAATA
>SMTZ1_10000374_pt1 | contig 40906 bp, 30 predicted proteins | sample DeeMarSWOR136_30_FD_25667 | JGI IMG/M metagenome (IMG submission 25667) | reverse complement strand
ATTTAAAGGATCCGAGTTCATAACCCATTACCTTCACTGTTACATCAAAGGGACCAATTCCAATGATACGGGGTGTTTTAAGGGTTATAGCTTCTCCTGGCTTAAGATTCTCTATTGTCCCTTCGTCTGATGAATTACCAGTTGGAATTAAACCATCAGTTCCTACTGCAATGATTTCATATGGGAAATGAGGGATAGTATCATTACCTTCATTTATGAGATCAAAGTCAACTAATAGTATATCAAACGGACCAGGGGGATCCCATACCAAAGCATTAGGGTTAAATACTTTTAGTAATATTGTCAACGCAAAATCAATTGATTCAAATTGATGTGGGTGTCCTGCTGGATAATATAATTCAGTCCAATTATATGGGTTTTCATAATCCCGCATTACCGAGTCGTCAAGTAAATGTGGATATGAGGAAGTTAAACCGAAACGATAACCTTCAGAATCAACTTTAGCGTGGACGGCAAGCCAATAGATAATCGGGTTTTCTTCAGTGCCCTGCTGCAAGAATGCTTCATCCTCAGGGATTGTAATGATATATTCCAAAATCTCTTTATCCTCGCCATGCGTCCCAGTATACGGATCCCACCACATTTCTTCGTCAGTGTAAGTATGGAAGGGTTTATCATAAAAACCAGACGAAGCCACATAATTCCATAGATTATCACTCATATTTGGCATACTATACCCAGTAGGGCTTTCTGATGCAGGGATGTCTGAGTAAATCGTTAAGTTGAATTCATCAATATTTGAAGAAGCATCGTCTAACCAGGAGCCATATAAATGAATCTCAACAATCCACCCCGTTTGTGTGCATTCAAAATCATTGGCTAACACTCGTATGATATCCTCCTCCGCACCAAACTGATCACAGCAAATATTAACCTCAGGTCCTTGTTCATCAGGTTCTTGAGTCCACATCTCTATAAGATCATCACTATTTTGTTCATTTCGCTGGAATTCATTCTTTTTTTCCACGGTTCCAATAACTGTGATACCAGTAGTGGTAATCACCAGCATACAGACAAAAATACCTACTATTTTTCTTTTCATACGTTTTTCCTCCATTTCAATAAATTTGTTCCTCCCTGTTAAAAACAGGTTACCATTTGTTATCCTGTCTTTTCATTTAAATGTTTGGAACCAATAAAAATCCACAAGAGATTAGTGGGTGGGGATGCAGGGACACGGATTAAAAAAGAAAGAGAGGGGAATTTCTTAGTATCCCATCATGTGTCGCAGTATTGGGAAGGCATTCGGGAACCGCTCAAACACTCGTTCCCAGAACCACTGTAGTGGTATATTGTATGAGCAGGGCATTGTTACTTCAAGATATCCCCAAGTACTTTCAACCCAAAGTGTATCTTTTGCTTTCGCTTGAATTGTATAGGTTCCTTTTGCTGCGAATGTATGTTTCACGGTGACAATCATACCGGATGCATACGGTCCACTCCATTCGACTGCAGAGGAGTTGTCTCCCCATTCAATCCAATAGTAGACATCATCGCCATCAAAGTCATCTGTTGAAAAATTATAGGCATATTCAACACCAACTTTTCCATCTGTTTTCCCTGTTATTAATGGTCTATCTGGTGGATTGTTCCATCGTCCATAGGTCTTAAAGGTCATGTCACAGGGGTATTCAACCCAATTTGCACCACCATTAGGGCTAAAATGGGCGTTCCCATATGGATATACGTCCTCTGAAGAAAAACACCAGGCATAAAAATTATCTGTTGCGTTTGCCGTAGAAGATACGATATAATACGTGTTCCCTGGTGTTAGCATGATATCTGGAAAATCAAACTCTTCCCAACTATAGTTGTCTGTGGGAATCTCAGAAGCAGGAACATTGATTGATGTGAGATCTGTTCCATTAAGGTCATCCCGGATCGCGACAGTGTAGTCATACGTTGCGTGTAAGTTTCTAAAAATCAACAATTCAACCCTAGTAAGAACCGGAAATGTTGGCGTGAATGTTTGAGCGATTATGTAATAGTTTTCATCATAGTTATAATACCCCACGGGCATGAGCATATCCCATGCAAGTTGATATTGATCAAGAACATCTGCGCCACTCAGAGACGAGGGTTGTATTTGTTCCCAGGATTTAGTATCAATTTTTTTTAGATCAAATTGCTCTGCAACTGCCCCAAGTCCACAAAGGACTAAACTTACAACTACAACAAGTGAAATAATTTTTTTCATATGTTTTTCCTCCATTCTTTTAATTATTTTCCCCTCTGTTCTAAAACAGGTAAAAATCCATAAGATATTATTTTATTTAAATGTTTGGAATCAATAAAAATAAGGGTGGGGAAGCAGGGACACGGATTACAGACAAAGATTTAATGATTTTTTTGAAAAATAAATAAAAAAACGAGGAATAAATGAATTTTCAAGGGTTTTTCTTCTAATACAAATTTTTTATATATAAAAAGAGGCGATAAAAAATGAAAATAATACCAAAAAAAGTGTTAGCAATCGCAACGATTTTTCTCTTTTTATGGTTAGCAGGTGGGTTTTGCAAATTGTGACATTTTTAAATTCCTCTATGTAATAACTATTAATCACCAATATACTTTTATTTTTTTAAAACCCATTAGATATCAAAAGAATTTTGCTGATGCACCTATGATTGTTCTTTATGTTAATTGATTAAGTTTTATTCTACCTGCATGAAGATATTTATGTGATTTATTGGTCGTGAAAAAGTTAATTCTATTGTAATTGTTTTATCATAATATCCATCTTTGCTCGCCGTTATTTCATATGTTTTACCAATTTCTAGAAAACCAATTATATAAAATCCGAAATAGCCGCTTATTCTTGTTCTGCCGTCAACTTCTAATTTTGTAAAGCCTACCGGCCAATTTGCGTGTTCAAAAACACCACCTGTAATTCCAAAAATAAAACCATAAAATTTTATCTCTTTTTCTTCTTCATTTTTTAAACTGTTTTTAGCCTGCATACTTGGTGAAATTAATAGCAGAATTATTATTAGAAGAGTTAAAACAAGCTTGAATTTTTTACCCATACAATTACCCTAATTATGTTACTGTGTGTCATGTATACATGTAACATATAAATACTTTTTGGATAAATATTCTTAACTTTATCAAGATTGAAAATTATGCTCTTTTGCTGGATGCCAATCCACATAAATCCAGCTTATTCTAAATCCTCCACCCCAGGGGATATCCTCATCATAAACATAGTCGTATACACCTAAGATAAATTTTGGTAAAATCCTTGCTTTATCCCAATAATTTCCAGATATCTTTACCATTTGAAACAATCTTATTTTATGAAGCTGAAGTACTTCGATTCTTATATTCTCATTATTTTCATAAAAATCATTATTGAGTATATAATTAAACCCTATATCATCTAAAACCATTCCCACAGAAATTCCTTTGATTCTATTTGTTTTTATGCTGTTTCTTTCGCATTGTCCCTCAAGTATGATTCCAATATAGATATTGTCAGAAATTGAATTTTCAGAAATAATATTATCATCAGATACACTGCAGCCTATACCCACATTATTATCCATAAAAATATTGTTTTTAATAGTGTTATTGTCAGCACCTTCCAAATAGAGTCCATGATATCTGTACTTACCAAGCAAATGCTCTGAGCAGATGTTGTGCTCAAGTGTGTTATAGTCACTTCCAGATAGTGTTATTCCAGTATTTTTGTTCTGATATAAATCATTATATGAAAGATTATTGTAGTTACTATTGACCAGTTTAATTCCACTTTTACAATTTAAAATATCATTTGCAACAATGTGGCAATTTTCACAATTAGATAGAATTATCCCTGTATCAGTTTTTGTGATCCTTAGATTTTGGATAGTAATACAACTACAGTCAACAAGTATTATCTGTCCGCATTCGTAATCAATTAGATTATTGTTTTCCCCTTCTAGGTAAATAATTGGTTTATAATTTGCAGTGTTATCTTCAATTATGTTCCCTGATGTGCTTACATAAATTCCATCATTAAAAAATTGGTTTTCCTTTATTGTATTTCCTTGGGATCTAATGTAAAGCCCACAATTGTTGTTTAAAAATCTATTTCCAATTACTGTGCAATACACTGTGTAATAAATAGAAATCCCCCAGTCGTTGTTTAAAATAATATTGTCTGTAATTATGCTGTGATTATTGCGGACAGAAATTCCTGCATTTCCTTCTGAAATTCCTGTCATTTGTATGGAAAAACCTGTTATAAGAACATATTCAGCTAATATAACAATAACAGACCCTGCAGAATCCCCATTGATTACTGTTGTCTCCTTATTTTCACCAATTAATTCAACAGTCTTCTCTATCAAAATATTTTCATTATACGGTGATGAGTCATCATAGACAAAGACTGTATCACCTTCACTTGCGGCATCAAGGGCATCTTGGATATTTGTATAATTTCCCGGTCCTCCGCCACCTACATATAAAATGTTTTCATAAAATGCATTAGAGATATTCTGCTTTTCTAACGGTATTGCATATGAGGATGCTGCTCCAAATATTATTAAAATAATCAGTAAACAAAATATTTTTTTCATATATTTGCCATCTCTGTTATTGAAACATCATAAGGTGTCCTTGCTGGACGAAAATCAAACCAAAATACTGGAATAATATATGGCGGACCCCATATCGATGGATAATAGTATTTCAAGCCAAATATTATCTTTGGACCTACAAGCTTCTTCCAATAATTCCTTCTCCATAAATTATTCAGTGAATCTTTAAAAAAAGCATCCTTTGAACTGCTTTCATATATGTTATTTTTAGAAATAATATTGTTCTTAGAGTCATCCAGGTAGATTCCATCAAGATTATCATGGATATCATTTCCTGTAATATAACTACCTTGCAGTTTGTATGCATTAATTCCTAACTTGTTTTTCTCAATGATGTTCTCTGAGATTGTGTGTTTCGAGCCTCTAATATATATCCCATCTGAATTTTGCTTGATCTTATTTTTGGAAATCTTATAGTTTTCACCTGACACGTTTATTGCTGAATTAATATTATTTAGAATTATATTTTCAGATATCTCTGTATTTTTACAATAGTCAACCATTATTCCTTGAACGTTTTCAATGACTTCATTATTTATTATTTTCAAATTTTCTTGAGCATCAGGATAGTCATAACCGATGTCTATTGCACAAAAGTTATTAGTGAAAATACTACCCATTATTGTACAATCACTACAGGTATATGTCTGTATTCCATAAAAAACGTTTGAGATCCACAGGTCTTTTATGGTTATTCTATCACATCTTTTTAAGATTACTTGACCGGCATTATTAATAATCTTGTCAGATTCATCTGTTAGATAAACAAGTGGCTTTCCATCAATATAATTATTCTCAATTGTATTTTCGACCAAATGCACCTGTGTGATTCTTATGCCATTTTTAGTAAAATCATTATTTTTTACAATATTTTCATAAGAGGATCTCATCATAATTGCATTATAGCCATTTTCAACAATTTCATTATTTGTAACTGTTGTATAAGCAGAATCAATAAGCCTGATTCCATCCCAGGGATTATATCTTATAGTATTTTCGTTGACTATACTGTAATGTGTCCCTTCAATTTCAATTCCTGCAACATCATTGTTTTCAATTATGTTGTCAGTAATTTCTGAATTATGGCAATGGTCATGAAAATATATTCCTGCTATCTTATTTGAGCTGATTGTATTACTTGTTATTGTACAGTTTGGAGCGCCATACAATCTAATTCCATAATTATTTTCCATTAAATTATTATCATAAATATTGCAATAATCACAGATGTAAAGTTGTATACCTGCAATCCACCAAGACCCTCCAGGTATATATCCATTTTTTATTGTAAATCCGTGTATCACAACGTTATCTGCCTCACAATATATTGTGTCTCCATCTCCCTGTCCATCTATTATTGTTGTTTCTCTGTTTTCGCCTTCAAGAGTAAGCGCTTTTTCTATGCGAATGTTTTCATTATAAATTCCTGAATAGACATGTATTGCATCCCCATCACTCGCATTATCAATTGCTTCCTGAATTGTCGTATAATTCCCAGGTCCACTTCCACCTACATATAACCAATTCCTTCTTGAAGATTGTTGAGATATTTTTTCTATGTCCTGTGCAATCAATGGATTATTACATATTACAACAAACAACAGAAGGATTATAACAACCAAATATTTACCTTTCATTGATTTTCCTTCTTATGCTATGCTAATACATAGCATTTAATACTTTTTGTATATTTAAATCTTTGTTAGAGTGAAAAAAAGTGCAGGCGAAGGGATTTGACCTCGTATTTTTTTAATAAATTAAAATGGGAGTAGGATCTAGGACTTTAAGTCCAAAGCCCTTTTTCGATTTTGTAATTTTAAGGTCATTTAACAGGAGAAAAAATGGTTAGACAAGCCGCTGGAGGGAATTGAACCCTCGACCTATTCCTTACCAAGGAATCGCTATACCTCTAAGCCACAGCGGCAAGAAGTTCACGGTCCTGAATACCAAGGGGGGTTATTTTACTTTTTTCCTTACTTCTCTTTAAAAACAAGGAAAAAAGAGGTATATAAAATAATATAAGAAATTACCCAAAGTGCCCCTTTTTTAGTAAGGCTAGTAAGGTATATAATAAGATAATAAGAAATAAAATTTAAATAGGACATTCAAAACCAAATCTCATTTCATAGATCTATTCTGGAAAAAATATTTCTTCAATAAAAAAATGAATCATATCTTTTGTACAAATATGAGTATAAAGCGAATGTTTTTGAGATAAGAGCTTATTTTACTTTCGGTGACACCGATAAAATCAATAGATTTACCTGATGTACAATCAAGACTTTCACCATCCCATTTCAAACTTACAAGAGTGGGGGTAACAGGTGTAAAAAAACTAGTTCATATTAAACGCCCAAATAAAAAATCCATGCTCCCACTTATTGTAACAATGGATTTATTCGTAGATTTACCTGCTTCTCAGAAAGGCAGTCATATGTCTCGAAATCTTGAATTGATATCAGAAATCATCGATCAAACCTTACAGACACCCGTGGAAGATTTAGAATCATTCTGTGCTGAAACTGCTGAACTGCTTCTGAAGAAACATGATTACGCTACATGTTCCGAAGTCAAGGCGGAGGCAGAGTATTTTTTAGACATCACTTATCCCTCAGGTCAAAAAGGATCAGAACCATATAAACTGGTGGCAGAGGCACGAGCAAAACGAGACGGAGAATTAAAAAAACTCATCGGAGTCAAGGTCATTGGAATGACCGCTTGTCCCTGCGCCATGGAAATTGTTCGAAAGCTTGAAACACGTGATGAAAATAGTTTTGTTCCAACCCATAACCAACGAAATATTGGGACATTGATGATTGAAGTACCACGAGGCACTCGGGTAGTTGATGCCGATGACCTCATCGATATTGTAGAGAAATCGTTCAGTAGCCCAACATACAGTATTTTAAAAAGAAAAGAAGAAGCTGAACTTGTCCTGCGAGCACATTCTAAACCAAAATTTGTCGAAGATGTGGTTCGAGATATACTAAGCGCTGTATTGAAAAAATACCACGACTTACCTGATGAGGTTCTAGTGATTGCACGTAGTGAAAGTGAAGAATCTATCCATAAGCATAATGCGTTTGCTGAACGAGTTACAAGTCTTGGTGAATTACGGGGTTAGTAAGTATTTCGCACAGGAAAGAAGGTTTTTATAAAAAAGTTTTTAAAAAAGGGGAGATTTACAGCTTGCTATGTCAAAATATCATATTGCACTCCTCCCAGGAGACGGTGTTGGAAAAGACGTCATGGATGCAGCACAAATTGTCCTTAACGCAATTAGTCTAGATGCTGAGTATACTAAAGGGGACATCGGATGGGAGTTTTGGAAAAAAGAAGGGAACGCATTGCCTGACCGGACCTTGTCGTTGTTACGAGATACCGATTGTTGTCTTTTTGGAGCCATTACTTCCAAACCTAATGAAGATGCTCAAAAAGAACTCCTCCCTCAGTTGCGCAATAAAGGTTTCGTATATACTAGTGCAATCGTTCGACTTCGACAAGAGTTCAACCTTCATACGAACATCAGACCTTGTAAGGCATATGCCGGAAATCCATTGAACTACCGAGATGATATCGATCTTGTGGTATTTAGGGAAAATACGGAGGGGTTATACACCGGTGTAGAATTTCGACCATTGCCAAAACAAGTCTTTGAAGCACTTATGACCCATAAAAAAATGAGACGGTTTGCCCAAATTCCGTTGGATGAGATTGCTGTCTCATGTAGAATTTTCACAAAGAAAGCATGTCAAAGCATTGTACGTCTGGCATTTCAATATGCAAAGGACCATAAACGTAAATCAGTCACCCTGATTGAAAAACCAAACGTTATCCGAGAAACCAGTGGTATGATGCTTGAACAAGCACGAAAAATCGCACAGGAATATCCAGAAATAACATATCAGGAGACCAACGTTGACGCGATGTGCATGTGGCTTGTCAAAAACCCACAGGATTACGATGTGTTGGTCTCATCAAATATGTTTGGGGATATTATATCTGATCTCGCGGCACAGCTAGTCGGTGGATTAGGATTTGCCTCAAGTGGTAATATCGGAGATAAATATGCGGTCTTTGAGCCAACCCATGGATCCGCCCCTAAATATGCGGGAACGTATAAGGTAAATCCGATGGCAATACTCCTTACCGTCACCTTTATGTTGGATTGGCTTGGAGAGAAGATGTCTGCAAAAAAGCTAGAAAACGCTATTGCCCATGTGATTAAAGAAAATACTATCAGAACCTATGATGTTGGGGGTTCAAACACAAGTCTTGAGGTAGCAAGAGAAGTAGTTAAAAAATTAGATGAATTTTAAATGATTTTATTTTCCATTTTCTTTAATAAATAAAACAAACACCGATTGCTAATAACTCGTTAAAAAAACAATTTTTAATCGAAATTATCTAAAGAAATTAGAAGATAAAAGAAAAAAAGAGAAGGTAAGTAAGTAGTTCTCTTTAGATTTCCAATTGCCCGATGCAGTATCCCAAAACCATATGGGGCATCAGGACGCCTCGGAATGTATTTGGTATAACCATTAGTTGGCCGCCATACCGGAAACCGGTTGTGCGCTGGCCAAGACCTTGTGCAATATAGTGGACAAAGAGACATCTGAATTCTAATAATGCTCCGCCGTTAATTGGTCTTGCTGCGGTAAGCAGAAATCCCTGGATTGTCGTCCAGCCGATATCGCTTGATTCTGGCTCTGGTTGTGTGGTTGCTCCTGCTGTCACAGGTATCATGGTCAATACCAGCATGCATATAAAGATGCCTAAGATTTTTTTTGTGTTCATACTTTATTCCCCAACAACTAATATAACAACATAATATATAAATCTTTTGTTAGTTTTCATGGAAAATCGCTAAAATTTATCAATTTTTTGGCTAATCGACCTAACTTTTTCTGCGATCGCTCTATCACCTCATTTGAAAGTTCAACTAACAAAGATAAGTATTGCTCATCACAGAAAAAACTACCGTCTCTCCCTATAGGCGCATCAATACGTTCTGTACTAGCGATTTCTACTACGATTTTTTTTCCTGTTGATTTTACTGCTGAGTTTTTAAATCCACAGGAGACTGCAGTTTTTACTAGTCTATCGGCAAGTACTAATGTTTCTGAACCTATATGAAAAATAGGTGATTGGGCAAGCAACCAGAGAAGACCAGAAGTTGCTTGTGTTGTGGCAGCTATAAATTCACTGGATGTTACGGTCCGATGCCAAATTGCTAGGAACGCAGCCTTACGTTTATCTCCAATCCTAGGTATCTCTAACAAGACAATCCGTCCTGCACAACTGCTTGATGTATAAAACCCATCTAATCCATTGATCAACGCAAGAATAGGTAAAATACCTTCGTCCACTTTATCATGGATGCAAGCCTCCTGAAGTGATTTTAATGCATTTTCTTTTGCATCTAAAAATTCTTTTTTTATCATGGCAAAACGTTTTTCTCCCGAATGGACAGAATGATATCTCGTTTCTTGAGCCATTCAAAAAAAGGTTTGGGTGGTATGATTTCTTCTGGACAAAACACACCATGTTCCTTAATAGTTCCATTCTCAATCATCTGCACTGTTATAGAAGCAGGATATCCTGTAGTTCGCATCATTGCTGTCATATTGTTTTTTTTATCATAATGATCTATTAATATATATTCACGGGATCGTCTCTTCCCTTTTTTCATTCCTTGACTACTCACCTTTAGTAGCACAACGTCCTCCCCACTGGTTGGGACATGTGTTACCAACAATGATGCAAAAACATCCCGGGGTACGATCATCTTACCGCCACAATCAATCTTTTTCTCATCAGCAAATCCTATCTCCAGGATCGCTTTAATTTTATCACAATGACCTGGATATCGTATCGTCTTATAATCAAGATATTTAATCGTCTTTTGATAAGTTATTGGAAGTGTTGAACATCCTCCTGAAGTGAGAAACGCCTCCAAAATTCCAAATGGTTCTGGAAATTTCAACGTTTCAAGCTCTGACATTGATTTTTTAAAAACGATTTTTCCGTGGTCAAGGACCATCGCATCATCAACATATTCATTAATAAGTCCATAAGGTGAAAATACGATTTGATAGTTTAACGGGGGTTGCGGATAACGAGGTAGCCCCCCAACACGTATTTTGACAAAATCAATTGTATCGAAATGATTAACGATATCATGGGTGATAATTGATGTAAGTCCAGGACCTAACCCAGAATCAGGGATTATCGTTACCTTATTCATTTTTGCTTTTGAAAATAACCGTCGTTCGTTTTTGACAATTATATAGTTCCCACCAAGATCTACCAGATGTGTATGAGACACTATCGATAGTTTCGCAATTCTATAGTTATATTGATAAGGAAGCGCTGAAACCGCTATATCAACCTTCTGAAGATGTTTTTTGACTTCATGAGTTCTTTCTGCATCTAACGGTATCACTTTAATTTTAGTACCCTTAAAGAAACGTGTGACTAAACGACGTATTTGGCTATTTTTGTCACCTATAAGGATTTGATCAAAATGTGAGGAACGATTCAAATCGTATGCAATCGCTCGTCCCATCATCCCTCCACCAAGTACAAGCACTTTCATAGGATTCATCCACCTTTTTAAGGAAAGAGGAGTTCAACCGTTAAATATTTTCAAAACTCTTCTTCATGATAGCTTCTTCCTCTTTATCTTGTTTGGTTATGCTACTAAAAAGAATTGTTAGCAGAAATGAAAGTGGAAGGCCGATGAAGATAGGGTCAAGCATGTTGATCATGTAGTTTCCAATAAGAGGGGTTCCGATGATTTTTGGAGCGGTTTTAAAATAAATGAGTATGTACCACGCCATAGTGAAAAGGAATCCTCCAAGCATACCAATCCATACTCCTATTCTGTTTGTTCTTCTCCAGTAAAGCATTAGCGTATAAGGAGCAAGAAAGGTACATGCCATAAGACCAAAGAAAAATGCGGTCATAAACGCCACAACATCAAGGGGATTAAGGGATATGATAAGTGTTGCAATCACGATAATAAAGGTGGCGATGCGTGTAATCAAAATAGATTTTTGTGGGGAAGATCGGTTTTTTATTGATTTTTCATAGACATCTCTACCAATTGCAGCTCCAGCGGTATGAAACAATGCTGCTGCAGTTGACATTGCTGCTGCAAGAATAGCAAATAAGAAAATCAAAATAAACCATGCTGGAAAAAATTCGTTAATGATTGTCGGAATTACTGCATCAGGATTTGCGGTCATTACCCCTGCTACATCTTTAACGGGATACATGATATTATTCTGATACATCAGCACATTGCACAGGGGACCGATACTGAATGCAAAAAACGTCATGAGAAGGATGAAAATAGCACCATACGGGACAGCCAAACGTAACGCTTTCTCGTTTTTGGCAGTGAGATATCTGATAATCAATTGTGGCTGTGCAAGTACTCCGATACCTACTCCAAATATAAGGGTTAGGAGCATCATAAATGGTTGGGATAAAAGTGGAGGCATCGAAGTAAGCCCATTGGGCGCTTGGGATGCTGCAGGACTTCCAATGCTTGTGAGGTTTGCAGGGGTGAGAGCTGCAGCAGCTTCATGTGCTGGACCAATGCCTCCTAGCATCGCGTAAATCCCTATGGTTAGAATAATCATACCAATCAGCATGACGATGGCTTGTATCGCATGTGTCCACATCACTGCATACAATCCCCCGACAATGAGATAGATACCGACAATTACCGTAAAAATAACAACACACACCCAGTATGGGATTCCAAAAGTGACTTGGAAGAGCGATGCGATTGCCAAAAAGACCGCAGATGTATAAGCCACCATGAAAACACCAATAATTAAACCAGATATTTGTTGGAGTTTCACCGACTTAAATCGATTCCCTAGGAGTTCTGGGAGTGTCATTGCTTTTAATGAAAGTCCCATCTTTCGTGTTCGAAGACCATAGAATAAAAAAGCAATAAAGATTCCAACAAAAATATTGAGAAATGCAAGCCAAAGAATTGAGTGCCCATAGATTGAAGCTATCCCAGAAAATCCTATCAATGCAACTGCACTAATGAAAGTTGCACCATAGGAAAATGCGATTATTAAAGATCCCATGGTCCTGCCTGCAACAAAATAGTCCTCCGCTGTCTTTGTCCTTTTATAGCCGAGATAACCAAGAAAGATAAATACCGCGGCAAAAATCGCCATTAAAACAACAAAGAATAGCATATCCATTATCGTTCCTCCTCTTGCTTTTTCTCCTGTTTTTTTGGTAATACTGGTTGTTCCTCTGTTTTTTTAATTAGTGAATAGTACAATCCATAGACTACACAGAGCGCTGCAGCTAACAATGTTCCAATCCATGCGATAAATACACCTAGGTCCATTCCAAGTATTAGAATCAAGGATACCTCCTCAATTTTTTTACTGTTTTTTTCAGTATGTGGTAAAACATGTATCTTGATTTATACCTTTCTTTATTTTTCATTTAGAAACTCTTATAGATATCCTTTGCATTCAAGCACACAAATTTGGAGTGTTTTTTTATGACACAGGAATTTTGGGATCATAAATACGAAACCTTGCCATTACGTGAAATGAAAGACTTACAATCCAAACGTTTAAAGAAATTAATTAAATATGTTTATACAACCAATAAATACTATCATAAGAAATTAACAGATGTAAATATAACACCAGATTCTATTAAAATTGCTAATGATATTGAAAAACTTCCCTTTTTAACAAAACAAGATTTACGTGCGTATTACCCTTTTGGACTGTTATGTACTCCTTTGGATGATATTGTTGAGGTTCATGCTTCTTCTGGGACAACAGGAAAACCAGTTGTCGGACCTTATACAAAAAATGATATAGAACTCTGGAGTGAGATGATGGCACGTTCCTTATTTGCAAATGGTGTTCGGAAAAAAGACATATTGCAGAATGCCTATGGATATGGTCTGTTCACAGGAGCTCATGGATTTGAAAAAGGTGCGCAGAAGATTGGTGCTATGGTCATAACAATTGGAGCTGGGAACACCGAACGACAGATCGATATTATGCGTGATTTTGGTAGTACAGTAGTTGCCTGTACACCATCTTACTGTTTGCATATTGCAGAAGTTGCGAAGCAGAAAGGACTTATCCCAGCGAAAGATTTCAAACTACGTCTAGGAGTATTTGGTGCAGAATCATGGAGTGAAGAAATAAGAAGAACAATTGAGAAACGTTGGGACATCGTCGCTCACGAGCATTACGGACTTACAGAACTGATTGGCCCTGGTGTCGTCTCCGAATGCGAATATAAGAAATTACATATCAACGCGGATCATTTCTATCCAGAGGTAATTGATCCTAGTACAGGAGAATCCCTTGAATCTGGTCAAGAGGGAGAGCTAGTATTTACGACCTTAACAAAAGAGGCATTTCCCGCAATACGATTCAGGACAAAAGATCTCGCATCAATAACAGAGGATATGTGTGAATGCGGACGAACGCTACCTATTCAATCCAGGATCAAAGGAAGAAGCGATGACATGATGAAGATCAAAGGAGTGATTGTCTTCCCGTCTCAAATCGAAGCTGCTTTGATGCAAGTCGCAGGGGTCAGTGATAACTATCAAATCGTTAAAACAAAGCATGGAGATATCTATTCTTTATCTGTTGAAGTAGAACCATTAGAGGAACGACATAAAGAAGGGCATCTCGATGACTTTGAGAAAAAAGCTGAGAACGAAATCTATCGGATTTTAAATTTGCATATACCAGTTCACGCGATACCGCCAAGGACAATCCCACGAAGTACAGGAAAGGCTAAACGTGTCGTTGAGCGGAAATAAACCCTAGGGGTGAGACTTATTATTATTGATATATTGAGACAAATTTTACCATATATCAGTGGATTATACACTCTAATATGGATTTTCATTGGTTTTTTTGTCACACTTTTATTTTCATTTGTAATTCCTAGGAAGCGAATCGATACTGTCATGAAAAAAATCGGATTGATACTTTTATTTTTCTTTGTACCTCTGTTATTCTTTCGTATTTTTTTAAATACTGAATTTGGCTTAGAACAACTTGGTTTTTCTTTAGTAATCTGTATCATAATCTTTTTAATGTATTTGATTGCAGTAATGTATGCTCGTTATAAAACTCGCAATTTAAATCGTTCTGATATGTTACGAACAAATGCAATTAAGACTATATTAACGAACCAGGGTCGAAGCTCTGCCTTTATCGGAGGAGCAATGCTGGCAATTCCTGAATGGAGTGTAGAAGCCGGATTGTATATGGCCTTATTAGGCATTGTCCTTTTTGCAATTATCCCTTATATACTTGCTCGCTTTAACAAAAAAGAAATAAGACAAAAAGAATCAAATCCTCGATTCCAAACTCTCCCTTGGTATTTTAGACTATATCCATGGTATCTCATCGGCTTTTTAGTTGCAGCAATTGCTTTACATTCTTTTTTTGGACTTACTACTGCAGATTTTGGTGATGCTGGTGTAGTGCTTCAGTTTTATTCTGCTTTAACTGTTCCTGCAGCCCTTTACTATGTTGGAGCAGGTATACATCCAACGGATCTCAAACGATCAGAATTAAAAAAACTTATAACTACATCAAAAAATACATCACAAGACTGGCATTGGAGGCTTGTTCGTTCAATCATAGCCCTTACTGTCGTAATAACACCATTGATTACTCTTGGTGTATTCATACCGCTTCTTCTGTTTAATCTACTTCCAAAAGATTGGTTCTCTGTAATTATTATAAATGCATTTTTGCCGATAACAAGTACGAATATGTTTCTTGTTCCTTATGGGATTGATAAAAGAGTGACGGCACATGTCGTCACCTGGACGACGCTTATTTGTGTTCCGATTGTCGTTTTATTGATTTATCTTTTTTCAGTTTATCTTTAAAAAAGATTCGGTTTCTCAAAGCTACTCAAAGAATAATATAGATAAAGAAAAGATACCCATTAGCTGTTTTTGTTATTTCAGGAATACCATCTGCACTTACTGTTATCGTGATGATGATTTTTCCAAAACCAAGGATTGGAGCGTTTTCAATACTTGCCTTGTTGCCTATTCCAAGTGATGGTATATTTGCTGACAGTGTTTGTCCAGATATGATGAATGTACCATCGATAGTTATCCTCCAATTGATATTAGTAACAGGAATCTCTCCAATGTTTTGTATTTCAGATGAGACCGCAAATAATCCCCCATTGATTTCTCCGATAGAAAGAAGTGGTTTGATACTTGTGATAGTTACAATAAGTGGGATAGACCAACCGCTCTCAAGATTATTATTGTCTTTTGCTTTGACTTTTACTTCATATGTCCCCGTTGTTTCCCATGTATATTTCATTTGTATTTCAGCCGCAGAGTCATATGGACCAATCCAACTAGTTGTATATATTCCAAAACTCCATTGATACCAAACCTGGTCTTGTTCTGGATCTATCGTGCTCGTGGTGTATGTATATTCGATATTGATTCCCCCATTTTCTGGACCAGATGGTTTCATTGGTGTGTGTGGTGGGTTATTAGTTCCGTCTGATATTATGACCTGGCTCTCATAGGGAAGATGGTCCTGTTTTGTCACTGTAACATACATGGTCCCAGTAGTTGATGGTGAAATATTAAACGTTACTTCCCCTCCACTATTTGTTGTGCCTATTTCGTAGATATCAGAACCTTTCCATAAGCATACAGACGCTTGATTGACCGGACTGCCTCCTATGTTTACCGAAACTGTGAACGAGGAAGAACCTACAGGTAGTTGATCTTGATGTGTTACCGTTATTTGAATTGGATTGTCCTTCCAGATAGGAAGTTCAGGGTCACCAAGTAACGTAAGTTCAGTGAAACAATATTTGTAATACCCATAAAAGTCGTATTGATAGGCATCATTCTTATGATCGGAAAAACATGCTCCCAGCTTATAGTTATTTTCTGGGAAAAGTGATTTGAAGAAGTAGGCGTCGTATTTCATTGAAAGCGTGTTATACGTACCTTGGTTATACCATCCATAGCGTGAGTTTCCGATAAACGCGATTCCGCCGCCATTACTATTTCTGACGAAATGCTCCGCAATGGAATTTGATTCATCATATGCGGCTGGCAAACATCCCATAGAGTAGAGGATCCCCTGTTTATTCCCATTGATTAACGCATCCATGTCTGAATTTCCTAGACCAAGCCCATGATTTATGTATCCGGTTCCCATGAAGTTGACATTGGAATGATCAGCATGGTTCATGAGGTTCTGGCCTCCGTTTATTGCGGCTATGACATTGGTCTTATGGTTGCCACCTTGGCTATCATAAACGGTGGTCATCGTCCAACTTGTAGGAATATAGGAATTTCTAATGGAAATCTTGCATTGTTCGGTATGCGTCGTGCTATCAAGGTCAAAACCAAAGAACCCTGCATGTTTTGCATAGTTGGTTAACGGCGGATTTTTTTCATAGGTTAAAACCTTGTTTATGAAATTCCTGATGCCGCCGGTACCAGTTCCTGTTCCAGTAACTGATGCACGCCCAACATGAACTTCACAGACCCAATCATTGTCATAATCGGCGTAGTAAGTGTCATTTGGTACTGGGTCCGGATCAACCAAAGAAAACGTTCGATATTGACAGGGTATCTTATCTGTATCTCCACCCAATAAGAAATATATGGTGCCCCAGTTTGCATGTGCATCTTGGACAAAAGCTTTTATTTTTTCTATGTTTGTACCGCTGTAGCCTCCATTGTTATAGATCCAAGAGGTAGTTACAATCGTTGCCGGGATGCCTTTCTTGGTTTTCCAGTCTGCTAACGGTTGGAAGGCATCCGCCCAAGTTTCCTGCGTGATAATGACATAATCATAATCACCTGGATCAACACCAGTAGGTTGAGGAGTTGGAGAATATCGAAGTAGCACCTCGTCTGGGTTATATACCATGGTTTGTATCATTTGCTGATACATCTCTTTTCCTTCTTCTGATATAGTAAGTGGGAGGTAATCACCGCATTGATATCCACTGGTTCCTTCAATTGTAAAAGTGATTGAAGAAGCAAAGCTTACCTTACGTTGAGAGGGTATATAGCGAACTGGATATACGGTAAAAGTAGCAATGCTTTGACCAGCAAGATCGGTTTGACCATTGAATTCTACGTATTTGGATGGATAGGGGCAACCGGATCGATAGGTCTGGGCATCAGGTTGAATAAATCTGTTTTGAGTTTCAATTGTATTGATTTGGTACGCTGGTTGTGCTGGATATAGTAAATAGGAGCCTTCGATTGTTTCCTGTTTTATAGCTTTAATACATACCTGTGTTACTTTCATATCTTCTGGGAGTGCTATTCGAAGATGTATTATTGGTAGTTTTGGTTTTCCAATTTCAGTAAGATACCCTCCATCAACAATATGTATGGTATCGTATCCATCTTGCGTGGAAAAGGAAAAATCATTTTTAGAGAATGTGAGTGTTATGGTCTTTTGATTGATGATTTGAATATCATCTGCGGTAATCAGTTCAGAAATCGATGAAGATGATATCATAATAAATATTATACTCCAGATACTTAAAGAAAAAAGAATCTTAATTCTGTGTTTTTTTATCGGAATTTTATAAACCCCCTTATTATGGTAATGTAGATTTTTGAGATATATAAATTTAACCTTACTTTTTAGTACATATGCCATTTTTTATTATTCTAATTTGATATTGATAAAAAATATACTTTTTGGAAAAACCCAGAGGAGAGCCCGACGGGGTACCAAATACCACGCGGCTCCCATAAAGACAGCCAGGTCAACACCAAATGCTGCCTGACCACCCCTAGGCATGATATTTTTTATCATTCATTCTATATAAACATATGTTGACAAAACGACAATCTGAAATAATAAAAATGTTGCACATTGAATATTCAAATTTAAACGAAGGAAAATTTAATTTTCTTATTGCTTTGGAGAATCATCTCTATTAAAAAATTGGTCAACCATAATCCGATTTGGCAACATAGAAAAACTCCGGGACACTACCGGTGGTTTTTCAATAATTTTTAAAATCCCAACCTGACACTACCTTATTGTGATAATACAATGAGAAATTACCACTCTAGAACCAATTTATTCGAATCCTTCCTACATTGATAAACATTTGAAAAAAAAGCAAATGTAAGGCTCCGAAGCAAGGGAGGAAAAGTGTAAAAATGAATGAAAATAATTTTTCTCCGGAGCCAATTATGTATAATTAACGATTGTTAATAAACTTTGTGTGATACAAGTTAGTTCGTGTTATGCGTGTTATATAAGCTCATCAAGCAATTTAATTAAAATTACCATTTATACCATCTTTGTAGTGTATTATTGTTAAATAAATTTATTTTTATTTTAATTGACTTTTTTTATCTTTAATTTATTAATAAAAAATGATTTTTTCCTATGGCTGGTTTCTTTTCAGTAAATTAAAAATATTTATCATTATTTATTTTAAATAATCTATTTTGATTTCCATTAATAACTCTACAGAAATGACTAACAACAATAGATGACTATTATGGGTTCTTCGACTAATTAATGGGTTCTTAGAGTTTTTGCAGAAAAAGAAACATATCTAGACCGTGATTTGATACATTTCATATGGCTCTTGATTCCATCCAACTTTTTTATATACCTGAAGAGCAGAATGGTTACTCTGACAAACATAGAGCCGAAGGAACGCAACATTCTGGTTCTTAGCATATTGCCGGAGTTTCATAAGCATTTTCGTAAATACCCCTTTCTTACGCCAATTTTTCTGCACATATACACTTTGGACCCACCAAATCGGTTTATTTCTCCAGTCACTCCACTCAGTTGTAATCATCAGTTGTCCAATAATCTTATTATTATTTTCAACAACAAGATAAAAACCTTTATTAATATCGGCTAAAACAGAGTGTACCCCTGCAAGAACAATATCGGGATCTAGGATAATATTTTCAGATTCTTTCGCAAGAGCCATATTCTGAGTTGCAATAACGTGTGCATCATTTTGTTGTGCGAATCGTATTTTCATAATAAAATATGAGAATAATTAAGATTGTTTTAATATTTCGAAAAAAGCTACGAATGTTAATAAAAAAAAAATCATTTCATCGTAGAAAAAACAGTGGATAAAAAGGATTTCATAAAGCTCATATCGTTATTATGTAGTGATTTTTTTAAAAGATGGATAAAAAAGGTTGGTCGTGCATAAAATGAGTACTGTGCGTTCATACAAAACTTTAGTAGCTCTTCCGCTGAATACTGTCCAAGCTCTCGTTGTTTATCAGCCAAAACAATATACTCTTTTTCAGTAATTTTCTCTTCAGCTACTGCTTCGTTCCAAAGGTCAGAGCCTACCATATAGCGTAATGGGAGAAACGATACTGAATCAAGGGGGAGAGATTTAGCAAACGATAAAGTCTGTTGGAATTGTTCTTTTGTTTCAAATGGTGCACCAAAAATAAATGAACCAATAGTAAAAAAACCAGTTTCATGACTCAGATGGACCGCCCTTTGTATCATTTTTATAGTTGTTTTTTTATCGTAAAAATCTAAGACATCTTGGTTGCCAGATTCCAAACCAAATTGGAGATGTGTGACACCAGCCCTCCTCATTTTTTTATACAATTCTTGATCAGCCATGTCCACTCGTGTTGCTGTTACTGAGTAGTTCAAATCAAGACCTTCGTTTTTTAATGTCTCAAATAATTTAATAGTTTGTTTTTTATATATTGGGAAACAATCATCTACGAATGCCACATGGCGATATCCTTGTTCCTTAATTTCATTAAGTTCAGCGATGATGTTATCATTTGAACGTATACGGTATTGTTGCATGGTGATCGAACTACGGGAGCAAAAACGACAATGATAGGGACAGCCTCGGCTAGTAATAACTGCGGTGAATTCACCTGCTTTTAGTAAAGGGTTGTATTCTCGTCCATAAATAGAGTGTTTAAGGAGATGGCGAGCAGGAAATGGGATGGTATCGAGATTCGAGATGATTGGGGCTAGAGGATTGCACTTGATTCCCTGTGGTGTTTGAAAAGTGATTCCGTGTATATCAGTAAGTGCCTTTTCTCCTTTGAGTGCCTTTGTGATGTCCTGTATCACTACCTCTCCATCTCCTTGAACACTAATCTGAGCACCTGTTTCTTCTAATGTTTCCTTTGGACGAAGTGTGCAATGTGGTCCGCCAATGATGATGGGTATATCAGGTGAATGACGTTTAATCAATTCAATTATTTTCTTTACTTCATTAAGTGAAGGGCTTATTATTGTCATCCCAATTGCATCAGCTACGTCAATCATCTTGAAAAATGTTTGTTCATTAAAAATTTTTGTTGAATAATCAAGGATGGTGACTGCATCTCCATTATTTTCAAGAATTTTTGCGATATAGAGTAAACTTAGAGGAGGGGATAGTCCATAGAACGACCTGGCTTTGGTTTTTTGTATGAAATAAGGCTCTGTTGGAGGATAAATCAATAAAAACCTCATACATACTCCCTTTTGTTGAGCCTTAGGATTCTTCGTGTGTTCATTATTTTCTTGAAACTATCTGTTCTTTATTAAATATATCTTTTCAAAAAAAATTTTTTATAAAATAAGGATGAAGATATTGTGGAGGAAGGACGTAAAGCAAAGAATATGGTTTTGGAATCGTCATACAAGAATAAAGGAGAGGATGATAATAAATAATTAGAATTAATACGATGTGGTGAGGATGATGAGTATTGAAATCCAAATGATTTCTGTTCTTATTGTAAAAAAAGATATTTAATTAATTTTTTAAGTAAGATTTCATTGTTTCTATGGGGTTGCTCTTGTTACGTATTATGTTTATTGTTGATATGAGAACGTATCCCATTGTAGATATGGCAACGATGCTTACAGTGGTTACATTCGAAATAAAGTGGTTTTCCCATCTGTCCATCTCTTTTATAATTTTTGAGTCTATATCTGTTTTCTATTTCCTTTATCGTATCATCGTATAATCCATCATTATATCATTTTAAAATTTTATATATAATGGTGAATATATCTTTAAACAATAAATGTTGATAAATGATGTGTGTATTTTTCAAATGATATTTTTTAAAATATTTATTAGATTCTTTTGAGTAATCCACCTTTTATCGCCCATTCATACAAACTGCGGTTATGGTCGCCGATGTAAATCTCCTCACCGATAACATGCTTTTTCTTAGTTGTCCAAATGGTGAATCCTTTCATTACCTTGTATTTTGTCAATCTGGAGGTGGATAGATACGCAAGATCCTTATCCGTATATTCTGTTAATTCTTTTTGTCGTTGTATACGGAACATCGAATAATTTCCGGTAAAAATTTTTATATCAGCATCAGTAATGAAAAAAATAGTGTCTGTTACTGTATCAAGAAACTTACGGTCATGCGAGACGACGATGACTGTCCCATCATAAGTATTAAGTGCGGTTTCAATCGCAGTTCTCGATTCAATATCCATATGGTTTGTTGGTTCATCAAGCAGTAAAAAATTATAGGGTTCCATAATAAGTCTGAGAAAAGCGAGACGTGCTCGTTCACCACCTGAGAGAAACCTAACTTTTTTGTCAACGGTTGTGCCTTTAAAATGAAACTGACCTAGAAGTGCCTTTGCATCCTCCTCTCGGAGGTCTATATGACCACGAAGGACTTCTTCAAGCAGAGTGTTTTCAAGGTGTAGTGAAAGGTGGCCTTGGTCAAAGTATCCTGTTCTCACACCCTGACTAATAGAAAGTTTCCCTTCAGTTGGTGTTTCTTCCTTTGTGAACATTTTTAGGAAGGTTGTTTTTCCGCAGCCGTTTGGTCCGATAAGACCGATTTTTTGTCCTGCAAGAATCTCAAAATTGATGTTTGAAAGCAATTGTTTTTCCCCAAATTTTTTTGAAAGGCCGCTTCCATCTGCGATGTTCTTTCCTGATTTGAATGCGGTGTTGAAGTGAAATCTAAAAAGATAGTTTTTCAATACAGGATTTTCTATACGTTTGAGCTTTTCTAGCTGTTTCATGCGGGTGTTTATCTGTGTATTAAAGCGGTTTTTTCTTGTAATTTTTTTAATGGTCGCCAGTTGTCGTTTCATTTCGATAGATGCTTTCTGGTATTCCTGTTTTTTTATATGCTCCCGTATTTTTTTTTGTTCTTTGTATATCTCATAAGTTGCATTATAGATCCAGAGATATGTCCCTTGGAATTCAAAGACTCGGTCAATCAAATCACCAAGTAGGTATCGGTCATGGGAAATGATGATTACTGCACAAGGGAGATCTGCAATTTTTTGCTCAAGCCATTCGATAGTTTCAATATCAAGATGGTTCGTTGGCTCGTCAAGAAGCATCAGGTCGCATTTTTGTGGTTGGGCAAGAACCGCGGCAAGTGCGATTTTTTGACGTTCGCCGCCTGAAAGTTGGTGAAGTTCTAGATCCATGCTTATCTGCATAAGTCCAAGTTCTTTAAGAAGCGGTTGTGCTGCTTGAAGTTGTGCAGTGCCACTTGTTTTACTTGAATGCATTTTTAGTGTTTTTATTTCATCGAGTATCTCTTGATAACGTACTGTTTCATAGATAAGTGGGTCTTTAAGTTGTTGCTCTAATGTCCGAAGTTGATGTTGTGTGGTTTCTGTATGAGCGGTTCGCTCGAAGAAATCGCAGACAGTTATATCGGCATAATGTATCGGTTCTTGTTCGAGGCAGCGAATCTGTAGTTGATCGTTTTTTTGTACATCCCCGCTTGTTGGTCGTTCCTTTCCAAGGAGGATTTTGAAAAGTGTTGTTTTCCCGCAGCCATTTGGTCCAAGTAGCCCTATACAGTTTTCTTGGTATATCTCAAAACTGGTATTTTCGAGGAGTGGTTTTCCTGCGATGGTTTTACTTAGGTTGTTTACTTTTATTAGTGAATCCATGTTGGGGTTTGTAATATTGTCCTGTGGTATATGGTTTTAGGTTGTAGTTTTTTTAGAAAAAAAAGAAACTCCGCTGCAAATGCGTCCAAGCAGGTCAGTAGTGTAAAAGGAGTGGTGTGAAGCTTTTGTTTGACTAATTCAATGAAGGTGATTTTTATGTCTTTGTTGAATAGTATATTTATCTATTATGCCTAGAAGTGTAACTATTTAAGGAATGGTTACGCCTAGGTTTATACCAATAGTTGTGGCTAGTATCCAAGTAAAAGTTTGCTTTAGATGCTTCTGCATCTATTGGGTCGTAGGCGACCGTTAAGGAGATGTTATTATATTAGGGGGGTCTGTTGTAAATATGGAAGAGATTTTGTAGGTAAAATGTGTTCATAGTTGATGCTTCAAGCATGTTGTTAAGGAAAATATCGATATCATCTATGATGCACTAGAGTTTAAATGTCACAATAGTGATACAAAGATCTAGTTTATATGGGATATTGCCCAGTGGCATTTTCTCAAGGGTCTGTCCAAGCGTGAAATGTTTTTTGTTCAGATTTTCTTTACAAATGTTTCGAATACCAGGGTGAAGATATTGGTATGGTCGTCGAAGGAGAAGAAAAAAGGTAATAATTGATAAAACAAAAATAATTAGTTCTACAGCAAGTTTTATACGCATTTTATAGCGTTATTTTTTTGTTTTTTTAAGGGTTCTAAAATTATAGCTAGTTATTCGTATTTCTTATGCTTTTTTTTCCGCTCCTAATGATTCTCCTTATAATTTTTTGTAGAAATTTATATATATATCACAAGTATAATGAAAATCATCGAAAATAAATATTGGAGGAAAAATTATGAGCATGAATAATAGAAAAATGAAAAATTCCTTAGTACGTTTGAGCACCGTCTACATTCTTACTTTTGCCTTGGTGGTCTCAACCTTCACTATCTCATTTGCACCACGAATTGGTGCAGAGCCAATCGAAAACAACCCCCCAGACATCCCTAGCGAGCCGAATCCTATAAACGGGTCGATGAACGTCTCTATCTCAGCAAACCTCAGCTGGATTTGTGAGGATCCCGATGGTGACCCAGTCGTCTTTGACGTGTATTTCGGGACAGAAAGCCCCCCGGAACTGGTTGCATCAAATCACACAAACACAAGTTATAACCCAGGAACTATGAATTATAGCACTCACTATTATTGGAAGATCATCGCCTGGGATAATCAAAGCTTATCATCTGAGGGACCAGAATGGGAGTTTACAACAGTAGAGAAAATAAATAGCCCACCAAATATGCCAAATAATGAATCACCATCAAACGGGTCTACAGGAATTGCGATTGATGTCATACTTAGCTGGGATGGTGGTGATCCTGATGAAGAAGATACAGTCCACTATGATGTTTATTTTGGGAACACAAGTGATCCAGCACTAGTAAAAAATAATCAAACAAACACAAGCTATCAACCTATCGAGCTACTCGACTATAACACCATGTATTATTGGCGTATTGTCGCCTGGGATAATCATAACGCGTCAACTGAAGGGCCTCTTTGGGTCTTTACTACAAAACAAGAAACAGAATTGTCCGTTACCATCTCCAAACCATTGGAAAACAAATTCTACTTTAATGATGTTGAGCGCTTTGATTTAGGTAGAAATACCATTGTCTATGGACCGATCACAATTACTGCAGAGGTAATCTCAGATAGCAGCATTGAGAGGGTAGAGTTCTACGCAGACGGAAAATTACTTGGTCAGGTTAATGAAACACCCTATGAATGGTATTGGAGACCAATTATCCAATTCAATGGCATGTCACTTACACGAACCATCAAAGTCGTGGTGTATGATACTGAAGGCATGAGCGCATCCGACGAAATCAACATCACAAAATGGAGGTTCCATATCCTGCCATGGCTTTTAGTTGGAGCTGCGTTTGGTTCAAGATTGATTCTGCATACTACAGTTAGTGGCCTTTTTTATAACTTTCAACAATCTCGGTTCAGCGTATCATTTTACGCAATCCGAGCACGTTATCGGACTGTTGGTCCGTTCAAGACACAACGCGGTGTCCTTAATTTCAAGCAATGTAAGGGTGGTTTTATAATCGGACCATTGTCAATGTCTCGGGTTGGTCTTTTCCATAGATTTGCATATGGGTCGTTTACCTTTATTGGGAATATTCATATGGAAAAGATAGGGTTCGGACAAGCGTTTTTATCTCGAATGTTCCAACGACGGACAAATACAGTTGGTAATGTCGGTTCTCTTTTTACTATCCTGCGAAATCTCCGGTCGTGAGCTATACTTTACCCCATTGTGTTCAGACAGAGATGAGGTGCCATATCTGGCTCCTCCTCGATATTTTTTTATCATCTTTTCTGTTTTGAGGCTTCTATGAAAACACCTGTTTATTCATACAGGGTTTCTACCAGTGGATTATTAGCAACATCAGGTTCAACTGCAGGATCATTGATCTCAATATAAAGTGGGTTTAACGATCCAGTCGGTTTGACCTTGATTTTTCCTTTTTCTTCCAATTGTTTGAGCTTCTCAAGAGGTTCTAAGGTTTTCTTTGTGTTTTCAATAATCGCTTTTATTGTAGTTATGTCCCTATTAATTTCATCAATGAATTTGCTATGCCACCATATCACATAGGTTTTTAGCATTTTTTTCTCCCCGTGTTAAATCTCATTGAATAATTTTCTCCTTTATCTATATATCTATTCATTTAGATCACAGCTTTTATATTATTTAATTTGTTATTCCTTTTAAAAAAAACCATATGAGGAAGTTTCATGGAGTTCATTGATGTGATTCACGCTAGGACAAGTATTCGTGACTATAGTGAAAAATCTGTTGAAGAGGAGAAGATTGACTATGTTTTAGAATGTGCATGGCTTGCACCATCTGGAATCAATAAGCAATGCTGGCGATTCATTATTATCAAAAACAAAGAAATCATCGCACAAATTGCAAAAACAAGTGTGATTAATCGCTGGTTGAAAACAGCACCAGTCGTAATTGTTTGTTGTGCTGATCCCACAGTAAGTATGACAAATAATTCTATTGATTACTATACCTTGGATTCCTCGATAGCGTTTGAACATTTGATTCTTGCGGCAACAGATGTCGGGCTAGGCACGTGCTGGGTCGCTGGTTTTTCTGAGGATAAGCTAAAAAAGCTTCTTGAAATTCCTCGTCGGATTCGTATCATAGCGTTGACACCGCTTGGATATCCTGTAGCTCAGAAAGGGGTTGTTAAGCAGATTTCCAAGACTCTGATACGAGCAAAAAAAAGAAAGACGCTTAAGGAAATCGTTCATTACGAGCATTGGTAACTTTTTCCTATGATTTTAAATAACTAGTTTTTCTTGTCCCCTATCAACTATGTCAACAACGAAGGAAAAACAATCGGCGTTTGCGAAACGATATTTTTATATAATAATTCTTCTTCCAATCATTTTCTGGGCGTTTGCTTTCCCGTTTATTAAAATCGGTCTTGAGGAGCTAAGCTCTGTGAATCTGACAATTCTGCGTCTTTTTGTGGTTTGCGTTGTATTCCTTCTGTTTCTTCTGGTTGCTCCAAAGAAATTCACTCCGTTGCAGAAAAAAGATATTGGATCAATTTTTTTGTTAGGATTCTTTGGTATCGTCGTGTATCATCTTGGGCTGAACTACGGAGAAGTGTATCTCTCTGCTTCTGCTGCAAGCCTAATCATTGCGACCATTCCGATTTTCACCGTGGTTTTCGCAGCTATATTTCTAAAGGAAAAGATTACGAAGAGCATCGCTGTTGGTGTGTTAGTGTCTCTTACCGGAGTCGTTATTATTTCTTTAACTGGTTCTTCAGGTGATCCATTTGCAATGTCGTATTTTTCCGCAGCTGTGACTGTATTGATTTCTGCTTTTGTTGGTGCAGGATACACGATTGCTGGCAAGAGGTTGTTACAGCGCTATTCTGCATTGTCATTAACCGTGTATGCGTTTCTACTTGGTAGTTTGGGTCTTCTTCCGTTTCTTTCCTCATCTTTTTTCGCTGATGTTGCAATTCTTTCGTTGCGAGGGTGGGGTGCAGTGCTTTTCCTGGCACTGCTACCAACAGTGGTGGGGTATGTCCTATGGTATGTCGCCCTTGAGGTAAGATCTGCTTCTGAGATCAGCGTGTTTCTGTATTTTATCCCTGTACTTTCTACAATTATTAGCGCTGTTTTGTTTGGTGAACGGATTACCTGGTTGTTTATTTATGGTGGCATACTTGTAATTGGGGGGTTATTAATTGTACATATGAAAAAATCGTCCTCCTTAATTAAATACGTATAAACAATTAATATGCCTTTGAAATGAATAGTAATGTGATAACTACGTTTTTTCTTATTTTCATCTATGCTGCCATCATCCCTAGATTCATCTTTATCAACTTTGTGAAATAAGCCATTGATGATTGCTGATGCGTTTTTGAAAAAAATTTGTAAAAAAAAGATGAAATAATCATTTTTTTACATATGTTACAATTAAGATTGGTTATATTTTTATATGTGAACAGTGATAACAATATGAGCGGAGGAATTTATCATGAGAAAAAAACTAATTACAATGCTAGTTTTTATGATGCTATTTACTTCGAGTACCGCTGCGGTTATCGCATGGAACAACACACAGACACAAAATAAAAATGTCCCGTTCGGAGACTACCGTGATTATGGTGATGCCCCTGAGGGTCCTAATCATTTCGCCTACCCGGCATCTGGCGTCACTGGCGCATTTCCCACTTGCATTGGATGCGGGCCAGCATCCTGGATTCAACACAACAACTTTGGTGCATGGTTTGGCCAGACCGTCGATTTTGAATCGGAAGGTAACGCGGGATGGTGTCCTGGAGGTTTTCCACCTTACGACCAAGACGAAACATTTCAAGATAACGACGCAGGTCTGCTCATGCCACAACCCTATACTATTAATGCCACACTTGCTATTGTCCCATTTCCGGGATACAATGGTACCGCCCTTGGGACTACAGGCCAAACCGCAGTATGGGGTGTAAATGTGGACATTTGGGTGCATAATACCATGCCTGGACATCCAGAGTATCTCCCTGCTTTTGTGAACGTGCTTATGGATTGGGACCAGAACGGAGCTTGGGGAAACCTAGGGGAACATGTGTTGGTCAACTTCATCGTACCACCACTCTACATTGGTCCCCTTTCAGCACTTTTACCACCAAATTTTACCATCGGACCTAACCCCGGGTACGTCTGGACGCGTTTCTCTATTACTGAAATACCGGTGTCGATGAATTGGACTGGTGAGGGTTCATTTGAAGACGGGGAAACAGAGGATTATTTGCTTCGGGTGGACCCAACACAGGAACCCGGTTGGTATTACAAACCTGCGTATTCAAACTACGCACCGAAAGGCATGCCTGACTTCGACGAGCGACAAGATCAATGGAAAAGTATTGTGGATGGTGGAAACGGTATTGCAAACACGGCAGCGGCGGGAGACGATATCCAAGTAATCCCCGTTGGCAGTGCTGTAAACCCTGGGGACGTTATCGTCGCACCAGGGGCGAACTGTGCGCTGAATACTGTACCTGCAGGAGATGATATCGCAAAATGGTCGTACTGCGGGCCAACAGCTGTGGCAAACTGTTTCTGGTGGTTCGATTCAAAATTTGATGATCCCAATGGACAACCTGGTGATGGAGTTGACAACTTCACTCTCGTACAAAACTATGGAGTTGGTGACGATCATTTAAAAACAAACGTTCCTTTCCTCATCGAAGATCTCGCAGTCCAAATGAACACAACTACAAAAGGCACCACAAACATCACTGATATGAAAAATGCTATACAATCCTGGCTGATCAATAAAGGCCTATCCCCTATATTTACGGTCAACAAATATTACGCTCCGAACTTTTCCTTCATTGAAGATCAAATCGAACAATGCCAAGACGTGATCCTTCTTTTAGGTTTTTACAATGACACAGAAAAACTCCCTGATCAAATGCAAATGCTTTTTGGAAGTGCGACTGATAACCTTCAACCGCAAAGCTGGTGGGATTTTCAAAGCTTCAGACCAGCCGTTAACAAACTTGATGCTATCAACATTACCCTGGTTAGTAACGGTCCACCTTGTCCTGTTTTAATCAATATTTATAATCAGCTTGGTGGTGCACCGATAGCTAGTTCCTCTCTTAATCCTGGTGTTCTGAATGTTCCTACCTGGGTCCAATTCCACTTTACCCCTTCTGTCCCTCTTGTCCCAAATCAACTCTACTATTTTGATGTACAAGAAGTTACACCACCTCCTGATGCAGCTCATTACGAATGGTTCTACTTCTCAACATTTAATAACTATCTACCTGGTCAAGGGTGGATGAACAACGTCCCATTTAATTTCGACTGGGCGTTTAGAACCGAATATTATCCTGAACAACTACGATTGAAAGGTCATTATGTCACCTGTGCTGGTGTAAACTCTAATCTTTCAAAAATAGCAATCAGTGACCCTGAAGCAGACGTGCAGAATCCTGCATTAACTGACCATAATGACGCAAACAACGTATCCCATGATATCTATAGCGTTGGATTTGGTTCTCCTCTTCCCTCATTACCCTATCAATGGTGGTTACAGAACTATACTTCAATTTATCAGTATACACTCGTAGAACAAGCAGTTATTATTTGTCCACGTGCCTACAACTTTCCACCTGTCTTTGGTGTGCCATCTCCTACAAATGGTTCAATCAACAACCCGCTTTCTCTTACTTGGAGCATCCCTATTAACGACCCTGAGGGTGATCAGTTCTCCTGGACTATCCAATGCAACAATGGACAAACAAATAGTGGCACTGCAGCCTCTAATGGGACCAAAACACTCACTCTCACAGGACTAACCTATTCAACTACCTACACTGTCTGGGTCAATGCAACGGATCCTCCTGCAGGAAGTGGTATCTTCAATAGAAAATGGTACACCTTCACGACCAAGGCAAATCTCCCACCAAGCTTTGGAACACCCTCACCAATCAACGGGTCAACCAACCAACCATTAAGCCTAACTTGGAGTATTCCCATTAATGATCCTGAAGGTGATCAATTCTCTTGGACGATTGAATGCAATAACGGCCAAACTAATAGCGGAACAGGAGCAATCAATGGGACGAAAACACTTGCGCTTTCAGGTCTTGCATATGCAACGAACTATAAAGTATGGGCTAACGCAACAGATCCCACAGGCAGTGGGCAACACACCAGAAAATGGTATATCTTCACAACGAAAGCAAGCCTCCCACCGGTGTTTGGATCACCAACCCCTGCTAACGGGTCAACCAACCAACCCTTAAGCCTAACCTGGAGTATTCCCATCAACGACCCAGAGGGCGATCAATTTTCCTGGACCATCGAATGCAACAACGGACAAACCAACAGCGGCACCGGCGCATCCAATGGAACCAAAACACTCGCACTCACCGGACTCTCCTACATGACCACCTACACCGTCTGGGTAAACGCCACAGACCCCACCGGCAGCGGTGTCTATACAAAAGCATGGTTCACCTTCACCACCCAACAACAGCCAAACCAACCACCAAACAAACCAAACAAACCAACGGGAGAAACATCAGGCAAGCTCAATACCCCCTACACGTATTCAACGAACACCACCGATCCAAATGGAGATCAAGTGTGGTATCAATGGGATTGGGGTGACGGCTCGACAAGTAGTTGGCTTGGTCCATACAACTCAGGTGCCACCATCAACACAACACACACATGGACAGTCAAATCATCCTCAGTCAAAGTAAAAGCAAAGGATAACTCCGGTGCGGAAAGCCCCTGGTCAGACCCATTACCCATTACCATGCCAAAGAACATCGTCGCCCCATTACGACTCTTATGTATACATATACTTAAATGGATCTTTGAGCGATTTCCCTCCGTCTTCCCGCTACTCCGATATCTCGTGGCAAACTAATTATTTTCTTTTTTTCTCTTTAATTTCCCTTTATCCATATTTTATTCTTATTTTTATATTATCACATAATTTTATATAGTCGCAAAAACAATATAAATGAGAACAACATTAGTGATACTATAGGGGAATAATCTATGAAGAAAATAATTTCGCTATGCATCATAGCAATAATAGTCCTTGGTGGACTTGGAGCTGTAGCACAACAAACTTCAGAGAATACACAAGAAAAATCGACGTTTCATTTTTCAGAACCACTACTTAAAAATAAGAATATCTATGCCTCTGTTTCTTTAAAAGAAGCTAATTCGAATTTAATGATCCAAGGAAAACCAATGCTTCCAAGCTATGTTGAAACATACACGTTTCCATTTGGAACAACTATTCATAGTGTCATCGTCATACCAAAAGATATTCAAACGAAGACAACTCTAAAAGATTTAGAACCGACACCTCGATACACTGCTGTAGGGAAAACCTCAAGCATAACAAATGAAGAGCCTATAAACTATGGGATAGACCCACATCCATCAAGTTGGTTTAACTATCGTCTTGGTTGTGGGGTTTACAATGGGGAGATTAATGTTATTGTTAATGTGGAGATTTATCCGATTCAATACCATCCAAAAGAAAAAACAATACAATGGATAAACGAAGCGGACGTAATCATTGATTATGAAGTAACATCGCCCCAGACAACTTCAAATCGTGAAGAATATCAATTTGTTGCGATTGGTCCTGTTGAATACAGTAGTCAAGTTGCACCACTTATTACCCATAAGATAAGCAAAGGGATATCATCTAAATTTGTAAGCCTGGACGATATCTATTCAGGAGCATATTTCCCTGCGACCGGGCGGGATGGCCAAGAAAAAATAAAATATTTCATCAAAAATGCTATTGAAAACTGGCTAACAGGTAGTATACTTTTAGTTGGTGGTAGTTCAAAGGTCCCAACTAGAGACACACATGTATTTATCTCTAATGATCCACCAGAACCTGAGGTCTTTGTTTCTGATCTTTATTATGCAGATATCTACCACGCAAACGGAAGTTTCTGCAGTTGGGATTCAAATGCAAACAATATTTTTGGAGAATATCAATGGCAAGGTAAAACCGATGTCGTGGATCTATACCCAGATGTGTATCTCACGCGTATACCAGCAACAAGTGGAAGTCAAGTGACAGCTAGTGTGAATAAATTTATCGGCTATGAAAACACACCAGGGTATCAGCAAAGCTGGTTCCCCAAACTTGTTGTTGTCGGTGGGGATTCCTTCGAAGATACAAGTAAGATCGATGAGGGCGAATATGCAAATCAGAAACTCATCGATTTAATGACTGGTTTTGTTGCAGAAAAACTCTGGGTTACCAATGCGAAACTAACCACTTTTGCACCAACTGGTGTTGCAAACATCAAAAACACTATTAACAGCGGATGTGGTTTTGTTGATTTCAACGGACATGGCAATACAAATATCTGGGCAACTCATCCTCATGATAATCATGTCCAATGGGTACCAACCCCAGCTGGAGGAATTCGCACCAATGACATCGTCACATTATCGAATGGTAACAAATTACCGATTGTGACGGTCGAAGCCTGTTCAACTTCAAAGTTCGCAAGTGATTCGAATTGTTTTAATTGGGCTTTCGTGTACAATTCAAACGGTGGTGCCATTGGTTCCTTTGGATGCACAGCACTTGGATACAGTTACATAGGAACCGGGGTGACTCAAGGGTTAATCGGAAAGATCGGTTTGGACACCTACCGTGCATATAAGTTGGACCAAGCAGAAACCTTTGGAGAATTATGGTCACGAGCATTGAACCGTTACATAAAAACCACGATGGAACCATCAGATTATAAAACCATAGAGGAATGGATAGCGTTTGGCGACCCAACCTTACGAATTGGAGAACAGTCACAACCACCATCAAAACCAAGTATACCAAATGGTCCCACATCCGGTGCTGTTAATACGGAATATACCTATACCACCTCGACAACTGACCCTGAGGGAGATAAGATCTCATATATGTTCAATTGGGGTGACGGAACATATAGTAGCTGGATTGGACCGCTTAGCAGTGGAGCGACTGCTACTGGGAAGAAAACCTGGACTGTAAAAGGAACATACAACATTACAGTCGTCGCAAAGGATGATCATGGAGTCCTTAGCGAATGGTCAGATCCATTGCCAATTAGCATGCCACTCTCCTATCAGTCGACGTTTTTACAGCTGTTAGAAAGACTTTTCCAGCGATTCCCAAACGCATTCCCGTTACTTCGACAGCTTCTTGGATATTAAAAAACTCTCTTATTTTCTTTTTTTTAATTACATAGGTTGTATCACATGCAGTAGAACTAATAATTCTAGAGAAAGCCTATTATTCGATAAATCTTTTTTCGGGATAATCTTGGAGGGTAGCGAAGTGTTCGATACACATAGACATTATAATGTTGTTTCACGCGCTCCTCAAGAAATCTCTTTATCTTTTTCTCCTCGATGAGGCCGAACTCATCAAGCACATCGAAAATGGCTCCAGCGATAACAAAACCTTTTACTGATGAGAGATGCTCCCTGCCTATTTTTTCTTTGAATTTTCTCTTCCAGGCTTTAATTCTTTCTGTTTTTATTGTGTTGTCCCTCTCTTCCATCAGTCTAATTATTAGAAAATCATTATATATAAATATTACTATTTAATTGTTATTTTAAAATAGGAGATTAAGGAAAACCACCACATCTCTGTTCCATGAAAAGTTTAGTATAGTATGGTCTATATATCTCCATCAAAAAATCATAAAATATAAACGAAGAGTATTTTATAGGGTTGTTGCCTTTTTGATTTACTTTTTCTTTATATTCTAAACATTTCATACAGATATCATAATTAGACGCATATCTTTTTAAATACACAATCATTGAGTGAGCTTAAATTAGAGGAGGAAACCATGGCGAAAACAAGTAAAAAACAAATTGAGTTGGACGAAAATAAGGTCATCGACCATCTCCAAAAAAACTGCATGGAGAACCTCGATTCATTTGCAAAGACGTGTGGTTTCTCGCGACAGAAGGTTTGGAGAATAATCAAAAACCTTGAGCGTGACCAATCCATTTGGGGGTATACCGCAGTTATTAACCCAGAGTCAATTCAAAAAAAACATTACGTATTGCTTATGAAACGAAATATGCAAAAAATTAATGAGCGAATTACGGATCTCTTACTCTCAAGACAATTCGAAGAAGTCGTCTCAAAACTAAATATAACCATTGAAACAAGCTCGTACACACATGGGGAATATGATTGGATAGCAACATTTCTTGCACCCAATATTATCTATGCAAAAAAATTCAGCGAACTAGTTAAAACAACCTACCCAGATACCTTCCAGAGAATTGAGCTTCTTGAGACGCTCTTTGATATAAAAAGACAAAACATAGCAAATCCAAATGCAAAAAAAATTAAAGAGCTACTATAAACAAAAATTAAAATAAACAAAGGATACTTGAGAAGATCACTTTTACATGATCATTTTTTATTTAAAAACAATATTGTTGTTTTTGTTACACTCTCTATCATTGTTTGTCATTTGGTTCAAATAATACCCTCCAGTCTATTTGCGTTAAAATGAGTTATAGTTGTAAAAGGTTTAAACCAAGGGTTTGATCATACTCTCGTAGGATTTGTCCATCGATGATTTCAATGAATCCTTCAAATGTCGCACTAATCACTGCTGAGTATAGATGACCACCCAATGCTTTTTGTTTGACGTTACAGAAAGTGACATGAAGATGAAGATAGACCTCACCATTCATCCGGGAAATATTCCCAACAAGTGAGGTGATCTCATGGTCACCCATGAACTCCTTTGACTGATATTTCTTTGTTTTGGTGTTCATAAGACCAACTGTGACTCGATCTGTCGCACCAATTCCAATGATTGATCCGAGTTTGATATCAAGGGTTCTACAGATGGTTTTAAGGGATTCAACAAGTTCTTCTCCTTTGTCAATACGGATAAATACTTTGTTGTTGAATTGTTTATATCGCATACAGAACGCTTCATCCTTACATCGTATTTAAAGATTTATCCCAAATGACCTTGCTATTTATTTTTGAATACTTCAATATAAGATTGTTTGCCTCTCATAAAATTCTTTTTCTTCAAGGAGATATGTTTTTAAACAAACAATCGCTATCTCTTTTTAAATAGAGGAGAGTGGGTTATGACGAAAGTTAATATCATATACGAGATTGATTTTGAGGATTTTCTAGATGAATAATATTAAGTAGTAAGTTTAAAAGGAGTGGCGGAGGAAAATATGAAGAAATATGTTTTGATTAACAGCATTGTATTATTTATTGGTCTTTTGATAATCATCATTATGCGGGAGGATACTACTATTTTTGGTGGTTTTATTAAATTAATCGGTTTATCTTTTACCATCGTTAGTGGGTTTTTATTGATTTTAAGTTTCTTTGGCTTAAAACTAAATCGATTACCATGATATATTAGATATACGAGAGAGATGTTTTGTTATCATAAAATAAAATATCTCTGATAGAATTGTTGGATAAGTTTTTATAGACAATGGTCTATTATTTTTCTTGGGAGTCTGGCTATTTTTTGTAAAGAAGAGATTCTTTACCTCCCAGACTTAACCAGACTCCCGCTTTTTCCATATACTATTAAAAGAATCTCTAAAAGTTTTTACCAAGGATTCCTAAAACATGAGCTAAGAAGAGGTTGTATGTTTTTTGAACCAAGGACAATTCATACAACTACCATTCATAATCCCAGGGTTTCCTGGCTTCAGTCGGTTAGTGACCCAACATTGTTGATCGATACCAAGTGTAAATACAACACATTGATTTTTTGTTTCATTTAAACAATTTTGAAACTCCCAGCAATAAGTATATTCACGGTTCTTGTCTTTTTTTCTCATATATGCATTTCACTAACGTATTTTTCCTCTTATATTTTTTGTTATGAAAAATGTATAAAAATAATGTTTGCAACATTAATTGTCTTACTAAAAACTCTTTTTTCTGTTTCTTAATATGGTTAAAGCGATTGGTTATGTAAAGAAGCAGAACGACTTTCAGATTTCTTTGAAAAAAATAAAAAAGAAAGCAATGAAAATCCCTCACTTACAATCTTTTTATATCAATAAATCTACCTTTGGATAACACAGATGATCCTACTGGGTGAACGAATGTCTAATTTTAATCTACAAATTACTACAATATCTGAAGGATCTTCAAGGGTTTAAAAAAAAATCAGTATGTTTTTAGTACCCCAAGATATTTCGAATTAAAGGAAACAGACGTGGGAATTTTTCAAAAAGATGCTGGAGGAAGACAATAATAGGGGACCTATATTCCATTGGCATCACAATTGTAAGATTACCCCAGTCGCTTTCAGAACCCAGGCTGTCTTTTGCCTTGACTTTCACGATGTAACTCCCTTTTTCGCCCCAGGTATGCGTCACATGAATCTGTGTATTTGATACATACGGCCCAAGCCACCCACTGTTAGTGGCATCATCCCAGTCGATGAAATAGTAAATTTCCTGATCCTGTGCATCGGATGTTACAATATTGAAAAGATAAGGTTTTCCAGGTTTTCCCTCAGAAGGTCCTGTTATCTGAGGAATGTCCGGTGGGGTATTATCTGTTATCGTGATGGTTAATGGATCTGAACGTGCACTGGTTGCACCCCAGATGTCTTTTGCTATGACTGTAACGTTATATGTCCCTAATTCCTTCCATGAATATGAGCCGCTTGCGATCTGTCCAGAACTATATGGCCCAAGCCAATCACTGGTGTTTCCATCATTCCAGTCGAATTGATAGTAGATTTGTTCATTGTCAGGTTCAGTGGTTGAACTTATGAAAGTATATTCCACATACCAAATTCCAAATACAGGTCCAGCGGGTCTTGATGGTTTTGCCGGCGGGTCACTAGTCACCCAGAGAGATATAATAGACCCAATCCCTTGCGGGTAGTCTCCATACTGTGGATTTTCCGATTGCACATCCTGCGCCTCTGCATAAATATATGCTTCATCCATGGTGATAAACCCATCCTGATTGATATCTGCATCAACAGGATTTCCATACGCGTCTTGTCCTTTCACCGCCGCAGTCCAATGGAAAACGTATTCATCGTACATCAGTCCACTCATCGCCCAGGACGGTTCATCATGGCGACAGGCTGATGATGCCACAATTGGTCCTGGGGGGACAACAACATCATCCAGAAATCCTCCTGAGTAACATGGTTCGAAGGTGCAGATTTTTTCAAACGCGGGGACTGCTTCCAAAAGAGATGCAAAATGAGCATCAGTAAGGGTCTCATGATTCCAGAGGTTCTGAACAGTGTTCCATCCTCCTGAGCTGCTCCCATGATCCGTCGTAAACACAAACAATTTTTCGTTTCCTGAGAAGTTCTGGGCAAGGCTGGCAAACACCATATCGACGTTTGTTAGAGTACAAGCGTACATGATGTCATTATCACCGTCACCGTCTAAGTCTGGGTGCGAATTCTGACCGTTGGATTGATCAGGAGCTGGATTTAATCCATCTGAGCAGAGTACGATGATGTTTTCGTCAACGAACTCATATACTGTTGTAAGCGCTATATAGATGTTAGATAGGTCGTTCCAGTATCGCACATGATTATTGTATTGGTCATATCCACCGTTCATTAGAACCGCCCAACGGCTATCTCTCCCGTTTGTTCTCATCACAGAATCTGTTTTGTTAGGAAGAGAGACTCGCCTATTTTCAAGGGAATAGAAAAATTTGGAAAACACCGTATCTATACAATGATAATCGTTGAAGTTCAATGGTGGGCTTTCTGCATCAAAAACGAAAAGTTCATTTGAATGTTCAGCAAGGAACACATATCGTACAGCATGGAATAGGTTTGCTAGTGGATAGAGGTCAATGTACATTACATACCCCTGACAAGGCACATCATAAAGAGTTTCCTTAGTGGTTAGGATTTTATCTCCTTCATAGACCGGCTCCCAGATGTAGTATAACAGGGTTTCATCTTCTTTTAGGGAAAGATGATTAAGAATGTAAGATGCAACCTCGTCATGTGTTTTTTTTGGTTTTGTTGCTGCAATCAAGGTTGAACAGGTTGCAGCAAGTAGAACAGCAACTACTATATATGCTTGAATAGTAATAGTCTTTCTTTTATTCTTCACTTGACGTATCCCCCTTTAATCCGTACATACTATTAATCACAGAACTAGTTCTTAAGTGTTTCATCACAGGTTTTTTTGTTCTTTATGGTGATTTTTTTATGTTTTGTATAAAAAATATGGTTAAACTAAATGATATTACTCCCTTTATTCTGCACTCATTCTTAAATAAATATAAACTAATATTATGAGAGCAATTAGCAAATAATAAAAATAAACATATACCTAAGTATGTTTTTAAAAGAACATTTTTTAAGTTGACATGCTGGACAAGAGCCAAACAATATAAACATCTTTATTATTTACAAAATTAGGTGAGATATAATTATGGGAGATGAGAAATGTAGTAAATGTGGAGCTGACATACCTATGGACTCCAAGTTTTGTTTGAATTGCGGCACAAAGATCGTAAAAGAAACACAACAGGTACATGAACCAATTCATCAAGTGTTTCATTTTCTGTTCTCGAAGAATCTTATCACCGCGGCCATTCTCCTTGGGATCCTCTTCATTTGGATTGGTGTGATCATCGTTACATTTAGCACTGATCTTACCGGATTACGGGCTGCGCAAACCCTAAACTCCTTAGGATTCTTTATTGTGGGTGTCTTTCTCATCGGTGGTGGAATCGTAAACGACAAGATGGATAGATTCGTACGGCTCGGGATGATTGTTATCGGCGTGTACATGATTACCGCTGTCCTTGCACTTTCATCTCTGATATCTCCCTAACTTTAATTAGCACCCAATCACGTAAAAATACAATCACATCTCGCATTGGTATGCACGAAGTTAGAAAACATTTCACCTAGAAATATATTTTCGTTTAATAAAATACATTGTAGTGTGACCAAACTATTAAAAGAGAATATCGCAAATCCTATACCATTCATCAAACTTAAAGTTCTTTTATTTGAAAAGAAGGTTAAATAACGCAAGTGTAAAAAAACGCTATTTGATTACCAAATCAACGCATCACCAAGAAATAAGATACCATAATATAGGAGAATTACCCCAAACACGCTCACAAGAGCACGGTACCATTTTGATCCAAGAGCGTTGACCCCTCTCTTTGCAAAATACGAAACTGCAGTCAACCATACGAAATCCATCCACACATGACATAGAAACATAAACACGACACCCGCAAGCGCTGCGATCTCAAGAGCTAGAAGAATCAAGTTCGATCCAACAGTCAGCCACCAAATGATAAAATAGGGGTTAAGCGCTGTAAACACAATACCTATAAAGAAAAGACGATGCGTTGATACCTTATGCTGTTTTTGTTGTAATTCTTTTTTTCTTAGGGAAGTACTAATCTGATATATACCAAATACAATTAGCATAAAACCGCCAAGTACACCAATAATGGTTCGAATAAACACTTCGTTTCTTATGGCAAGAAGACCAACGGCAAGAAGCATAATTAATGAAAATTCAACAATGGTATGTGAGATAGAGAAAATCAGACCACTGCGAGCACCGGTTCTTGTCCCCTGAGATAACGTTTGAAAGAATAAAGGACCGGGTGCTAATGCACCTGAAGCAGTAAGAAGAACAACCGTTATAACAAAACTAAGGAGCTCCATGTCGAGGAGATGAACCAAATTTTGCTATAAGAAGTTTCGTTTTATATGACAAATATCAAAGAAAATGTGCATTGGAAACGAGGTATCACTTGTAAAGAACGTTCATCTTTCTCAAATTAGTAATAGAGCTTGATGTTTTTTAAGTGTCGTTTATGTTTTGTTTACAAGGAGATCTTCTCCTGTGATATGCATCTCCTTGAACATCCATGATGTATAGAGTGGGAGCTGGTTATAGGCAAAAACAGAATAGTTGCCGGATGAGTTCACAAAGCCGCTTTGACCTGGTGGTAGTACACTTTCCCCAAATGGTGCGATAGTCGTTTCTGTTATAAAAAGCGGTAGTTCGACAACAAGGTTGTATGTTCCTCGATTCATATACGGCATAGATGGTGGTTGAAGGCTGCCGAGTTTTGAGAAATCCTGTATTTTGACAGGGGTCAGCCATGTTGAAATATTTGTGGTATGATATTGATCTTCAAGGCGTAAAAGTGCGTCATTTAAAGAGTTAATTATCACCGTTTCTAGGGTGTCGTTGAGATAGTGTTTGTAGCGAAGATGAAGTTT